>ENA-OPYV01000008-OPYV01000008.1-human-gut-metagenome-genome-assembly--contig:-NODE-8-length-67421-cov-9.831590_pt1 | contig 67421 bp, 52 predicted proteins | sample MGYA00242474_ERZ504485 | MGnify/ENA primary metagenome ERZ504485 (study PRJEB26092, sample SAMD00036263) | human gut metagenome | host: Homo sapiens | study: EMG produced TPA metagenomics assembly of the...
CCAAGGTGACGAAGTCGAGGTCGATCGACGCCTTCGCCGGCGAAGGCCAGACGCAATGTGCCCTGTGTGGCCACGCTCGAGCCGGCATCGCCCGTGCTCAGGAACGGTCAGCGAGGCTTGGTATGTCGTCCATGCCGAGGCTGAGACGGTGATGGTGTTTTCGGCGATGATGCTGCCGTCGTCTCCGCGCAGCGAGACCGTCACCGGCATCGCGCTTTCCGATCGCACGCGCATCCAGGCGGTGAAATCGTAGGTTTCTCCGGCACGGAACACCATGCCGTCCCAGCCGGTGTTGTCCAGCGCGGCAGGGGCATGTTCGACTTCCACCGTCGCGTAATGCGGGTTTTCGGTGGCAACCGGGTCATTGTCATGGATACCGAAGGCTGCGAACGAGCCTTCCGGCACGATTTTGCGCCAGAAGCTGTAGTTGCTCCAATCGATGGAGTCGGCGCGGTTGTATTCGAAGGCGCCGTTCTGCACGAGGTCGGCGTTGAGGCCGCCGTCGCCGGAGTAGCTGATGTCTTCGAAGAAGATGCCCCACAGGTCGGTGCTGATGGCGCGCACGCCCGCTTTGTCGAGTGTGGCGGTGAGTTTGTCGGTCATGGTGTGTCCGTCAGCCGGATATTCGTCAGCCGGGGCGACGGAAACGGTGGTTGGGATCGTCATCGAACCTCTCTTTTCGTTCGGGATCGCTATGGGGGCTGTGTCGCGGAAAGCCGGACGCCGTCATGCGAACCATATATGTATCGTTACATATTCTAGCGCAAATCCAAGCGTCCGCAATGGACACAATACGTCGGTGAGTCTTTGTATTTGCAACGATTTTACAGAATCGAAAAAATATAATATCGTTACATATCAATCGTATTGTTCAAGGAGCGGCATATGACCAGCAGCACACCGACGCTACGCGACGTGGCCGCGGAAGCGGGCGTCTCCCCCATGACCGCGTCGAACGCGCTGCGCGGCAAGCCAGGCGTCAAGGAATCGACCCGCGCCAAAGTGATCGCCGCAGCGAAGAAACTCAATTACCGCATCAATCTGACGGCCAGCATGCTCAAATCGGGCCGCAGCAACATCATCCACGTCATCGTCAACGAATTCGATTCGCCGTTCTATTCAAAGCTCACGCAGGCGTTGAGCAACGAAATCGTGTCCCGCGGACTTATTCCATTCATCGAGCAGACGCAGTATTCGCCGGACGCTGCCGAGCACGCGCTGAGCAGCAATCCGTTCTCCGGGCAGCTGTTCGATGGCGAGATCCTGCACGCCACAGGCTTGGGCACAAATGTGCCGCTGTCCAAACTCAATGGCGGCAGACCATTCGTGCTGCTGGACGCCTGCGAGGAGACGCCGACCGTCGATGCCGTGAACTTCCCCAACGAGGAGGCCGAACGCGCGGCGATGCAGCATCTCATCGACCGCGGATGCCGCAATATCGCGATCGTCGGCCACCGGTTCACCCCCCGCGCCGATCTGGCGCATGTCCAGAACGCGTTCGCTCTGCGATTGCGCGGCGCATGCGGAGCGCTGTCCGACGCCGGACTGCCCTATGACGAGTCGATGGTGTTCGAAGCCGGGGATGTGGCCAATGGCATCATCGCCGGGCATGCGATTGCGGAACGTATTCTCGCCGCACGGAGCGGACATGGTGGCACCGAGTTCGACGGCGCGTGCTGCGCCAACGATTTCGCGGCGTTCGGCGTGATACGCGGGCTCGCGGACCGCGGACTGCGCGTGCCGCAGGACGTGAAGGTGATCGGTTTCGACGGCGTGACCTCCGGCTCGTACACGACGCCGGCGTTGAGCACCATCCAGGTCGATCTCACGCAGCTTGCGAAATTCTCGGTCGATATGCTGTCCGAACGTATCGATCATGGAACAGACGAGGCGTTGCCGCCAAGACGGGCCATCATCGGCTACCAGCTGGTGGACCGGGAATCGACCGCGGTCTGAGGATACGCCCCGATGGCAGGCAATCCGCCATAGGCAGCAGCCTTCGCGGCCAATCCCACTCAATCGGAATCACTCAATCGGAATCAATCGCCATCATTCATCAAGGAATCTCTAGGAGCATCATGAGCATCGACACCCAGGCCTATCTGTTCGTGCATTTCATCGGCGAGGAACGCAATCCCACCGACGAACAGCTGTACTTCGCGCTGAGCCGCGACGGCGTGCATTGGAGGGATCTGCGCCCGGCCGGCAGTCCGGCGTTGACGTGGCTAGGCGGCGAGAAGGGCGTGCGCGACCCGCATATCGTGCGCGACCCACGTGGTGGATTCCACATTGTGGCCACCGATTTGAGCATCTATTACCGTGGCGGCTGGGGGCCGAACGATGGCGCCACCACGAATGGATCGACCGGCCTGGTGATCTGGGACTCCCCTGACCTGGTCCATTGGAGCGAGCCGCGCCTGGTGGACGTGGCCTCGAAGATTCCGGACGCTGGCATGGCTTGGGCTCCGGAGGCGAATTGGGATCCGAATCGCGGGCAGTGGATCGTGTTCTGGTCCACGAAGAGCAACGCCGAAAGCTCCGCGGATCCATTGGCCAACGAGCTCGGCGATCCGACGAATGTGTATTATGCGACGACCGTTGATTTCAGGGTGTTCTCCGATCCGGTCAAGTGGATCGATCGTAAGAATGTGATCATCGATTCGACCATGCTGCGCGACGATGACGGCTGGTGGTACCGCGCGTCCAAGGACTCGGAAATCACCATCGAACGCACCCGTAACCCGTATGCGACGACCTACGAGGTGCTGCGCACCGACGACCCGAATGAGTGGTCGTATGTGGGCACGCTCACCGACATCTTCGGCAATGGCCGGTATTCCATGCACTACTTGGAAGGGCCGGAACTGTTCCGTTACAACGACGAAGACGTGAAGGTGGTCAACGGCAGGACCATGCCATTCGGCCTGATGTGCGACCAGTACGCGGAGTCCAAGGGCTACCTGTCGTTCCGCGCCGCCTCGCTCGCCTCGCATGATCCGGCCGATTGGCAGCGCGCAGACGATATCGATTTCGGCGCGCTGAAGAAGCGTCACGGCGCGATTCTGCCGATCACGGCCGCCGAATACGACGCCATCGAAACCGCCTTCGCCCTGTAGGCGGCGCGATTGCCCATCCGTCGCAACCGCTCAGGCGCGGCGGATGGCGAAGATGCGGGCGGACGGCTGCTTGGAGGTGGCCGCGTTGAGCCGGACCGTCTCGGGGTCCATGCGCTCGACGGTCCACGGCTTGGCGTCGGGCGCATGCTCGGGAACGGCCGGATTCGGGAAGATCTGCTCGATATGGCAGTCCTCGGACAGCGGCACGTTCACGGAAGGCGTGCCGCCACGTCGCCAGACGATGATGTAATCGCACGGATCGTCGTCCTCCGACGGGAGGAATGACGGATGGCGCAGACCGACGACGAGCCAATCGCCATCGAAATCAGGCAGACGGGCCGGCCAGAACGGCACCAATTCCTGCTGCTCGGTCAGCACACGGCGGTGCAAGGCCACCGCATCCCGCACCAAGGCAAGCCGATGCTCGTCCATGCGGTCAATGAATCCGGACAGGTACAGCCTGCCGAGTATGCCCGTGGCCAGCGTGAAGACGGCGGTCTCATCGTCCATCTCCTGCTGGGCGTAACCCCAGTTGCCTTGCTGTTCCGGCAGGATCGTCAGTCCGGCGCCGGCGGCGATCGCGGCGTAAATCAGCGGATCACACTGGTCGGAGGTGGATTGCAGGTCCAATCGTTGCAACTGCGCGTAATCGGCGCGCATCGCACCGGAACCGCAGTTTTCGATCATAACGTCCGGATGGCGGCGGCGCAGGTCGTCGAGCCAGTCAAGATAGGCGCGGCAATGGCCGAGCAGACCTTCGCCAACGGACCGCGTATCGACATCCGTACCAACGCCCGGGGTGGTGTTGTAGTCGAATTTGAAAAAGACCACGCCGAAATCGTCAATCAACCGGTCGACGGTACGAGTGACGTGCTCGCGTGCGGCCGGCGAGCGGAAATCGAGCAGATAGCGGCCCGAATCGCAGACGCGCACGCCGTGGCGCTGGAAGAACGCGTCATCGGGCAGGCTCTGGGCGAGCGGCGATTTCACACCGATCACCTCAGGCTCGAGCCACAATCCCAAGCCCATGCCATGCGCGCGGATGGTGTCGGCCAAACCCTTGAGTCCAGCTTCGCCGAAACGGTTCGTGGAGGCCTGCCATTCGCCGACCATGTCCCACCAGCCGCCGTCCGTGCTGTCGTACCAGCCGGCGTCGATGCAGAAAATGTCCGCGCCGACGCGTGCCGCGCCCTCGACGAGCGGCAGCTCCTTCTCCAAGCGCGGGTCGCCGAACAGGGTGTTCATGTAATCGTTGTAGATGACGAGTCCCTGCGTGCGTTCGAACTGCTCGGAACGACCCAATTCGCGAGCCTTGGCGGCACGCAACGCACGGCGCTGCAATGTCATTTCGGCGACGGACTGCTGCCAGTTGCCGGACGTGATGGCGAACGAAACGGGCACCGATTCGGAATCGTTGCCTTCGCCCAGTTGCGTATACCACTGATGGTCTTGGAATTCCGGGCCGAACGCGCTGATATGCAGGCCGGGATCGTCCTCGCCGACTTCCCACTCCCATGGGCCGTTGTGTTCGATCTGCCACATGACGGAGAAGTCGCGGGCGCGGCGGGTCGAGCCTTCCACCTGTACGATGCCGGCCGGTTCGTGCACGCCGGTGCTCCACGTGGAGGTTGAGCTGAGGGCGAAACGCGAGCTGGATTGGCCTGGATTGATGTTCTGATTGCGGTCGCGCAGTTGGGTTTCGCGCAAGGACCGGTTATGCCAATCGTTTTCCACGGCCCATGCCGAATCACCCCAGAAGATGCGGGAATGGCTGATTTTGCCGCAGTTGACGCGCATCGGCACCGTCAGATTCAACGACGACACCGCCTCGATAGGCAGCGGGCGCGCGGAGCTCAACCGCGTGTAGGTACGCACTGCGGACAGACCCGGGAACGCTTCGAATACGGAAGTGACTACCAGCCCAGCCGTGGCGTCGGCATGGCGGACGGTTTCCGGCGAGGGCTGCGCGGCGGCTTCGGCCCGTTCGGCGGCGGTCGGTTCGAACGCGCGCCCGTGCGGCTCCAGTTCCGCATACGAAGCGAATTGGACGATCTCCAAACGATATGGTTCGGCGGACCCTTCCTCCGGCTCGGAAGCGGCGGCCGAGACGAATCGCAATACGCTGCCCGCCACCGTGGCGATCAAGGTGAGGCGATTGTCCTGCGATCCGGTGTTGGCGGCACGCACTTCGACGATCGGACGCGGATCGCGTTCCAGCACGGTTCTTCCATCGTCGGTAACACGGCCGCCGATGGGCCCCATGCCGCGGCCTGCAACGTTGCACAATCGGACGGGGGAATCGGCCTGCCGTGTCGAACAGCATGGAAACCACGCCATTGCCCCATTCGAGATGCCCGTCCTCACGGGGACATACGGGGTTCATTGCACCGGCACCGCTTATCATCTTCGACTCCTCAACCGTGTTCAGATACCGCCTGATCATTGACGTGCATCGATTGACGTACCTGGTACTAGCTTAAGCGGTAAATGGGGCAAATCGCACGTGCGTGTCTACTCGAAGCGGAAATATGCGATGAACTTGACTGGCGCATCCTTGGTTTTGGTGATGTTGCCGAAACCAAGGACAGCCCTTTGTCGGGCAGTCCCTTCGTCACTCGTCATGCTCACCCGCGTAGGAACACCGTCATCTCGTTCTCGCCACGGTTGGCCCATGCGAAGTATGGAATCAGCGTGGCCGTCGTCGTCTTGCGTTCGGCGGGACGCCAATCATGGTACAACGCGGAGGTTTGCGCGGAGTCTTCCACTTCACGCCAGGCGGGAATCGTCAGCGTGGTCATCGGCATATCGACGGCGTCCACCTCGCCGAGCCCCTGCTCGTCCTGTGCGGCGGCGCCGGCATGGAAGACGATGCGATCAACGGACACGCAGGACGGGTCGGATGCGATGCGCGCGGTATCGGCGTGCAGCAGATGCAGGTTCGCGCCATTATCGACACCTTCCGCGCAGTAGGCCAGCGGTCCGCGCACGAACGCCACCTTTCCGGCGTCCTCGCGCACGAGCGGATTCGCGGCGACCATGTGGACCGGCATCGGGAAATCGAAATCGACGACGTCGCCGTCATGCCATGCGCCGGTCAGATACAGGTATCCGTCTCTGATGACGCGGGAGATGTCGTCGCGGCCGCGCACGGTGACCGCATCGGAAGCGGTTTCGCCACCGGCCCAGGCGGGCAGACGGAGGGCGATCGTGAAAACCGCGTCCTTGGATGCATCGGAAGCAGAATCGCCTGCATCAAAGCCCACCGCGACGGATCCCTTGCCGGACCAGGGCATATCGGACATGACGTCAAGGCGCACATCGGTGCCGGAAAGCCTGGCATGGACGCCGCCGCCCATATACAGATGCACATACAGGGTGGATGAGTCGTCTCCGATCGTGTAGGCGTACTGCTGCACGTCCTCCACGATGCGTGCGATGTTCGGCGGGCAGCAGGCGCATCCGAACCACTTCTGGCGCACCGGCTTGACGTGCGCCTTGCGTTCATCGCGATGGCATGCCTCGGGCACCACTTCGAGCGGGTTCACGTAGAAGAAGCTTTTGCCATCGAGTGCCATGCCGGCGAGCGTGGTGTTGTACAGCGCCGATTCCATGACGTCCGCATATTCGGATTTCGGCTGGATTTCCAGCATGCGGCGGGCGAAGAACGCGAGCGCGATGGCGGCGCAGCTTTCCGAATAGGCGGTGTCATTCGGCAGATCATAGTCGAAGGAGAAGGCCTCCCCCATGTGTGTGGCGCCGATACCGCCGGTGATGTAGAGCTTTCGGTCGACGATGTTGCGCCATAGTCGTTCGCAGGATGCCAGCAGGTCGGAGTCGCCGGTCAGGCGTGCCACGTCGGCGGCTCCGGCGTAGAAGTAGGCGGCGCGGACGGCGTGTCCGAGGGCCTCCGTCTGTTCCGTGATCGGCTTGTCGGCCTGGTAGTAGGCGTAGTTCTGCTCGCGCGGCGCGTAGTTGCGGCCGTCCTCCCGGGCGCGGCGGCGGTCTTCGAGCTCGAAATAGAGCGGCTGCTGGCCGCGTTGGCGTACAAAGTGTTCGGCGAGGTCGGCATAGCGCTGTTCGCCGGTGGTCTCGGCGAGTTTGACGAGTGCCATTTCGGCGATTTCGTGCCCGGGATAGCCGTGCAGCTTGCCGTCGCGGTGCCGAATCGGGAATCGATGTAATCAGCGAAACGGCAGGCCGCGTCAAGCAGCTTGCGTTTGCCGGTGGCTTGATAGTAGGCGATCGCGCCTTCGGTCAGGTGGCCGAAGCAGTACAGCTCATGGTGGTCCTCAGGTTGGTGAAGTGCCGGTCCATGCCGTTGAGGATGTAGTAGGTGTCCAGGTAGCCGTTGTCGAGCTGCGCCGCGCAGACGATATCGATGGCGGTGTCGGCGGTCGCTTCAAGGTCAGCGTCCGGGTGGTGGGTCAGCGAGTAGCCGACCGCTTCGATCCATTTGGAGAAATCAGTGTCTTGGAACACGAAGCCGTAGAACTTGTCGGGATCGGGGTGCGCCGGGTCGTCCGGCAGGGCTTCGAAGCCGCGGAACGTGTATTTCGGCGGCACGAAGGCCTTGCCTTCCTTGTGGTGTTCTGCGTTCTGCGCGGCGGCGGCCTTGAAGTTGTGCATGCAGTAGCTGGGTGCGGCGCCGGGAACGTTGTCGTTCAGCGCGTTCCACTGGTAGGGAATCACCTGGGTGCGCACGAGTTCCTGCCGCGATGCCCAGAACGGATCGGTGACGGTGGCGTCGCGCAATGCGATTGGATGGCTGGTGCGATTGGTGGTAGTCATGAGTGCAAGCGCTCCTTAGTGCATCGTTGTCTTGTTAACGCTCACAATCCATTATTCCACGGGTTGCTCCAAAGTACATTCCGCATGGCGGCATGTCCGACGGGAATCCCACCGCGGCAGCCGGCCCAAGATGGCCGCGCATTGGCTGCACGACCGTTGGGCAGGCATTTCGGATTGCGGATATACGGGCCAGGAAGTATGGAAGCCTGCCGCCGGAGGGCTGGCGCCGGCTACTCAGACCTTGATCATGGCGTACTGCGATTCGTAGAGCCGATAGTAGGCGCCATGACGGGCGAGCAGCTCGGCATGGTTGCCCTGTTCCACGATCTGACCGTGGTCGATGAAGCAGATTTCATCCGCGTTCTCGATGGTGGAAAGCCGGTGCGCGATGATGAAGCTCGTGCGTCCCTTGAGCAGATGGTTCAGACCGGCCTGCAGCGCCTCCTCGGTACGCGTGTCGATATTCGACGTGGCCTCGTCGAGAATCAGGATGCGCGGGTCGGCGAGCAGCACGCGCGCGAACGCGATGAGCTGGCGTTGGCCCGCGGACAGGGTCGAGCCGCGCTCCTCCACCACGGTGTCGTAGCCGTCTGGCAGTTCCATGATGAATTCGTGCGCATGCACGGCCTTGGCAGCGGCCACGATCTCCTCGTCGGTGGCGTCCAGTTTGCCGTAGCGGATGTTCTCACGCACGTTGCCGGAGAAGATGAACGTGTCCTGCAGCATGACGCCCATCTGCCGGCGCAGGCTTTCCAACGTCACGGAACGCACGTCGTGGCCGTCGATCGTCACCGAGCCTTCGGCGACGTCGTAGAAACGCGACAGCAGGTTGATGATCGTGGTTTTGCCGGCACCCGTAGGACCGACCAGCGCGATCGTCTTGCCTGGCTCGACATGCAGGTCGACCAGGTTCAGGATGTTGCGGCCGTCCGGCTCGTAGCGGAAGACGACGTCGTTGAAGTCGACGCGGCCCTCGATCTGCGGCAGATCGACGGCGTCCGGCGCGTTGCGGATCTCCGGCTGCACATCCAGCGTCTCGAAGATGCGCTCGAGATACGCGGAGCAGGTGATCAGCTGGTTGTAGAAGTTGCCGATGCTGATTACCGGGTTCCAGAAGTTGTTCGCATAGCCGACGAACGCGATGAGCACGCCCGTGGTCACGTCCACACCGCCGAAACCGGTGACGCCCACATAATAGATGAACGCGATCGTCATGACGGAAATCGTCTGGATGCCCGGCCACATAAGCGTCTGGATATGCACCGTACGCATCCACGCGGAACGCACAGCGCCCTGCTGTTCCTGGAATGTGCGGAACTGCGTGTCCTCGCGCGCGAACGTCTGGGTGGTCTTCACGCCGGCGATCGATTCGTGGATGAACGCGTTGAGATTGCTCTGCTTATTGGATAGCACCTGGTACGCGCGACGCTGGAAATGCTGCAATCCCAGCACCCACGCGATGAGCAGCGGGAACAACGCGAGACTGTACAGCGCGAGACGCCAATCCACGACGAACATGACCACTAGCGTGATGAAGAACGTGAACACGTCGGAAATCACGTTGACCAGACCGGAGCTCAGGGTGTCCGAAAGCGTGTTCACATAGTTGACCACGCGGATGAGGATTTTGCCATGCGGACGCGAGTCGAAATAGCTGAACGGCAACGTCTGAATGTGCGTAAACAGGTCGCGGCGCATGTCTTTAAGCATGAGCTGGCCGACGCGCGTGATTTCCACAGTACGGTAGCGCAAACCGAATTCGTAAATGACGATGAGCACCGCCAGCAGTGCCACCAGCTCGCCAAGCAGCGCAAGGTTTTTCGCCGGAATGACACTGTCGATCATGATTTTCGTCAGATACGGTTCCACGACGTTGATGCAGCCCATTGCCGCCACGACGATGAGGATCCAGACCACGCGGGCCATGTACGGTTTCAGGTAGACGCCGACGCGCGCGAGGTCGCGCATATTGATCTTCTCTTCAAGGTCTTCATCGTCACGGAAGGTGTTGCGTTGTGCCATGATGTTATCCTCCCCCGCGTCTACGCTTCGAATCCCTGCGAGCGGCCGGCATCCACGCCCAACTGCTTGCTGTAAATCTGCCAATATCGGCCGTGCGAGGCCACCAATTCGTCGTGCGTGCCACGTTCCACAATGCGCCCATGCTCCAGCACGAGAATCAAGTCGGAATCCTTGACCGACGAAATGCGGTGGGCGATTGTGACAATCGTCTTCTTCTCGTCCAAATCGCGCAAGTGCCGCTGAATCTCTGCTTCCGTTTCCATATCGACGGCGCTGGTCGTATCGTCCATAATCAGAATCGACGGATTGTCGGCGAGAGCACGCGCCAAGCTCAGTCGCTGCTTCTGTCCGCCGGACAGGCCGACGCCACGTTCGCCGACGACGGTATCGTAGCCGTCCGGCATGCTGCTGATGAAGCCATCCGCGCCGGCAATGGCGGCCATGCGGCGCACGTACTGTTCGTCGTAACCACGTCGTCTGCGCTGGCCGTCGTACTGACCGTTGTACTCAAGTCGGTTGCCTCGGTCGCCCGCGCCAAAGCTGATGTTGCTGCCGATCGTATCGGAAAACAGGAACGTATCCTGCGCGACGATGCAGACTTGCGATCGCAACGTGGCGAGCGGCCAGTCGCGCGCGTCGATGCCGTCGATGAGCACACGACCGGCGGTTGGGTCGTAGAAACGGGAGATAAGGTTGACGAGAGTCGATTTGCCGGAGCCGGTTTCGCCGAGGATTCCGAGTTTCGCGCCTGCGGGAACGTGGAAGTCGATGTCGCTGAGCACAGGCGTCCCCAGATCGTCGGGGAAAGCGAAGTCGACGTGCTGGAAGTCGATGGTTCCTGCGATTCTAGCCGATTTATCGGCGGCTTGCGCCCCTTGCGTACCTTGCGTACCGACTCGCGTAGTGCTTTGCGTGGCTTTCCCCGCAAACTCCGGCTTTTCGCGAATACGCGATTCGGCGGTGAGCAGCTTACGGATTTTTATGCATGCCGCGTGAAACGTTGCCAGTCGTTGGTAAGCCATCCGGATTGGCGGATTGGGCTGTCAAGCATCCACAGGTATGAGTTGAACGCCACAAGGTTGCCAAGAGTCATGTACCCTTTGATGACGAGAAGCCGCCGAAACCGAGTGTGATAAGTTGCAGCGAAAAGCCGAGACCGTCAAGCCAGGGCATGTATTTGCGGCTGTTGTATGCCTGGGCCATGTTGCGTTGCATATAGTCGTCGTTGCGTTCGTCAAATTTTTCGGTTTCGTACGATTCGCGCACAAACGCTTTGACGACGCGGTTGCCTTCGATGTTTTCCTCGACCATCGAATTCATTTCGGCGAGCGAGTTTCGGATATCGAAGAACAGGGGTCGTGCATGCTTCGACAGACCGCGTGTCAAAATGAACAGTGGTGGCGTGACGCAAGCGAGCGCAAGAGCAAGTCGCCAATCAATCGAAAACATCATGGCGAGCGCGCCGATGAACATGACCACGCAGTCAAGCGCTTGCAGGCTCACCCAGCTCAGTGCGTGGCGGATGGCGTCGGTGTCGGACGTCATGCGGCTCATGACGTCGCCAGTGCGAGTGTGGTTGAAGTAGGTGAAGTCAAGTTCGTGGAGTTTTTCGAATTCGTCGCTGACGAGACGATAGATGGAGTTCTGTCCGAAGCGTTCCATCCACATTTGGCAGCCGTAACGGGAGCCGACACGCACCACGGTGAGCACGAGCATCATGACGCACAGTCGGGTCAGTTCGTCCACATGGCCTTGGGTGATGACACGGTCCACGATCAGTCCGGACAGCAGCGGGATGATGAGGGCCATGGTGTTGTTCACGCAGAACAGTACGACCGCGCCGGCCACGCGCGGCAGGTCAGGTTTGCAGTACGGCAGGATCCATGCAAGGTTGCCCGCCTGCTGGTTGCGTTTCGGATCGACATACATACGTAGCGTTCCTTCGAATTGTTTGCTTGGGTCTTGGTTGGGTTGTTGTTGGGTTGTGGTGTTGCGGCCATTCGTTGCCGCCACGATTCACGTCCGTCGTGTGTCGAGCGTCCCGTCACCGGCATGCCGCCGCCGGCCGAAACCCCTGTTCGGATTCGCAAACTCGACTTATTTTAAACGAACCGTACGCCGATGCAACAGATGCGTTTTCGGCGTGTCGCAATCATAATAAAATCAACATATATACCGTTACATACCACTGGTTTGCGGGTGCTGCGAAAACCGTCATCGGAGCCTGGCTCGCCGGAATCGGAGCATCGCATCGGAACATCGCACGATAATGGAATCAAGCTCGAACTATCGATACAAGCATCGGCGACGCACGTCGAGGAAAGGACGGCAAGGATGACGGACTTGGAGCACATCCGCGCGAAGTTCGCTGCGGAATATGGCCTGTCGGAGGACATGCTCAGGAACGCGGAACGTTGGACGGAGACCACGGGCGACCTCGAAGGGGTTCCCGAGAACCTGCTGCCGGGCATTCTGGGAATGCGATTTGGCGCGATCGCCATCGATACGCCGCGTTCCGAACGCTGGAGCACGCCGGAAGACATCGATGTAATCGCCGACCTCGCCTACCTGCCGGATGGCGGGTACGATACGGCCGCGGGAGCGTGCCGCGGCCATTTGCTCGACCTGTATCTGCCGCATGACGCGGTATTGCGCGGTGGGCACACCCTGCCGGTGTACATCGATATCCATGGCGGCGGATTCACTTACGGATACAAGGAGCTGAACCGGAATTTCAACGTGCATCTCGCGGAACAGGGCTTCGCGGTGTTTTCATTGAACTATCGTCCGGCGCCGCAGACCGACTTGCGTGGGCAATTGGCCGATATCCAGGCGGCATTGCGTTGGATCGCAGCCCATATGGCCGATTATCCGGTCAATCCGAACGCGGTGTTCCTCACCGGCGATTCCGCAGGTGGCGCGTTGACGCTACTGACCTTGGCCATTGAAAACAATGCGGAAGCCGCGGCTGCGTTTGGCGTCGACAAGCCGTCCGGCATCCGATTCGCGGGTGCCGCTCCGGTGTGCGGCGCGTACAGTTCGGCGTCGTTGGAGACCATGGGCCGCAAGCTGACGGTCGGGTATGACCCGAACCGCCGTATCGGTCTTGAGCAGATGTTGGGCGTCGATTTCTTTGCGGGGCTCGAAGCCGCTGATCCGAAGTTCCTCACCGCTGAGGGTCTGGCGTTCAACGTCGATCTTCCACCCTTGCTCATCATCACCTGCGGCGACGATTTCCTTGAAGCCGACAATCTGGCGTTGGCCGCCGCCTTGTCGCGCAAAGGCGCCGATTTTGAATTGTTCGACCCGAAGCCGCGCCGCCATGAGACGTTGGGGCATGTGTTCGTCATCGGCATGCCATGCTTGAGGAAAGCCGGGAATGCCTTGATCGAATCCGCCGCTTCTCATACGAACGCTGTTGAATAACGTGAATGGGGTGAATACTCCTCCGGAGTGCCCGCCCCATTCAATGGCCGTCGATGCCGCGACGCCGTATCAGCGGCGGACCATTTCCTCTTCGATCTGTTCGAGCGACTTGCCCTTGGTCTCAGGCACGAAACGCAGCACGAACGGGATGGACAGCGCGGAGAACACGCCAAAGATGGTGAACGGGCCGCCGACGTTGTTGCCGAACATGGCCAGCAGCATGAGGAAGAACTGGGAGACCACGAAATTGCCCAGCCAGTTGGCAGCGGAACCGAAGGAGCTGCCGATGCCGCGCACGCTCAACGGGAAGATCTCGCCGATGAGCACCCATGCGATCGGACCCCACGACAGCGCGAAGCCGAGGATATAGCAGGCGATCAGCACCATGGTCGGCACGGCCAGCGTGGCCACATCGCCGGTGAAGTTAAGCACGGCCAGCACCGCGAGGGCGATGGTCATCGTCACCGATCCGAAGATCAGCAGCTTCTTGCGGGGGAATTTGTCCATGATAAGCGTGGCCGCGATAGTGGCCACGAAGTTGACCACGCCAATGCCGACCGACACCCAGATGGCATGGTTTTCGGGGAATCCGAAGCCTTTGATGAACACCTGCGGCAGGAAATAGATCACGGAGTTGATGCCGACGAGCTGCTGGAACAGCATGATGCCGATCGCGGCGACGAGCGCAGGACGGGCGATGCGGAACAGCTCGCGGACACCGCCCTTGGTGTTCTGCGCGGCGACGGCCTTGATCTCGTCGAGCTCGAGCTGCACCTGCGTCTGATCGACGTCCTTGCGAATAAGGGTAAGTACTTTGAACGCCTCACGATCCTTGCCTCGACTCACCAGATATCGCGGCGATTCCGGCAGCAGCAGGCCGCCGATCAGCAGCAGGGCCGCCGGCACGAGCGCCGACCCCAGCATCCACCGCCAATCGCGGATGCCGGCGATATTGTGGCCGAGGAAGCCGAGATTGGACGCGTATGCCAGCAGGATGCCGAAAGTGATCATCAGCTGGAATAGCGTGGACAGCGATCCACGACGTTCCTTCGGCGCAAGCTCGGCAAGATATGCCGGAGTCAGCGAGGAGGCCGCGCCGACGGCGAGACCGAGGATGATGCGGGCCACGACCATCATCAGGAATCCCGTGGATCCCGCGCACATGCCCGAACCGAGCAGGAACAGTATCGCCGCCAGAATCAGCAGCTTCTTGCGGCCGAAACGATCGGACAGCGCGCCGATGGACAGGGCTCCCGCGCAGGAACCGATCAACACGGATGATGTGATGAACCCGGTCTGAGCCACGGACAGGCCGAAATCGGATTCGATGAGCGGCGAGGCTCCGGAGATGATGCCGGTGTCGAAGCCGAACAGCATGCCTCCCAGAGCGCCGAACGTGAAGATGAACGCGCTGTTGAGCGGGAAACGTGTGGAAACGCCACGCCCCACCTCCCGCTCGACGGCGTCGATCGTCGCGCCGACCTCATGGATGCCGGCTTCCACCGCACCTTCGGCGTCGTGTATTGGATTGGACGTCTGCACCGCAGTCATGATTCCACCTTCCATTCCCATCGATCCTCATCGATATGAGATGCAGCAATCGCAGCAAACAAAAAAAGACCTGGAACGACGTATAGTGACGTCGTTCCAAGTCTTGCCTCGCATTGAGTAGCAACCCTGCCGCGCTTGTATGCTGCGTATATTGCATTCAAGTGTAGGTCATGGCGGCATGCGACACTCCGATTTTTTAGAAAACGTTTACCGGTTATTTTTCAGTGCAGGAAAGCGTGAAGCACAGGCCAGCGGCACATGCTTTTCCCTCGTGCGGAGAGCCTCCTCGGATATCCACGAGCAAGCGGACCGAATCAAGCCGTCAACCATCCACAAGCAAGACGGCAAAAAGAAAGCCGGCGGAGAGAAAGCCGCCGGCTGAGAGAGAAGAGAGAAGAAGGGTTCAGTTATGGGATTCCAAAGGAATCTCGCCAACAGCCGCAACCGTTGACATGGTCTATATAACCGCCCGACCCTTGGAGGAACGATGTGCGTTCCTGTCAATTCCCTGAGAATTTCGTAGCGGAAATGTCACGACGGTGCGAATTCGGGGGTTTATCCCACTGAATATCGCCCCAACGGCCTTCCTGCAGCTTGTTCATCGCGGCAACAGACGATTGCACGGCATCTGCCGACACCGTCATGAAACGCCGCTATACAACACCGCCGCTCAACGACGCCGTGCACTCACACGCAATCGCGCATCTCACTCGGCGAATTTGTCGACGCGGCGATCGTAGGTCAGCAGGCCGTTGAGCTCCTCCTCCACGTCGGAAACCTGCGTATACACGTATCCCGCAAGTCCGCGCGATTCCAGTGCGGCCGCGGAGGCGAGCACGGAACGCACGGCGGCCCGCCAATCGTCGATCGAATCGTATTCACCGTAACCGTAGGCGCGCGACACCGCCGCATGCTCCGGTACGAGCTGCGCCAATCCGCCGAATTCCGAAATCACGAACGCGCGTACGCCGTGCCGTGCGACCGGCAGCACCACGTAATGCGCGGCCCTGCGGCGACGGCGGTGCTTCTTCTCGAATTCGGCCACGTATCCGCGCAACGGACCCTTGTCCGGGTAGATTTCCAGCGGCCGGAAATAGTTGTGCACGCTATGGAAGTCGCCGCAATGCTGGTCGTACCAGCCGCTCGTCGCGTCGATCGGACGGGTCGGATCGAGCGCGTGGATGCGTTCGGCTGCATCGCACGCGTCGAATTGGCCCCAGCCTTCGTTGAACAGCGTCCACGTCACGATGGAGGGGTGCCCGCCGAGCATGTGCACCATCGCGTCGCACGTACGCGACCAGTCGCGCCGGTAGATCGGGTCGTCCGCGCCGAGCGCCGTGAAATGTTTGGCGGTGTCGTCGCGGAATTTGTTCCATGTGGAGCGGATGAGCGTCGGCTTGCGATTCGTGGTCCACGCATTGTATTCGCCGTCCGTGCCGCCGCCGGACACCGCGTCCTGCCAGACGAGCATGCCGAGGCGGTCGCAATGGTAGTACCAGCGGGCCGACTCGATTTTGATGTGCTTGCGCAGCATGTTGAAGCCGGCGTTTTTCATGGCCGTGATGTCATGCGTCAGCGCCTCGTCGTCGGGCGCGGTCATGAGCCGTCCGGCCAGTAGCCTTGGTCGAGCACGCCTTTGACGAAGAGCGGCTTGCCGTTGAGATGGAAGCGCGCCACCCCCTTCGTATCCGGTTTGATTTCGACGGAACGGAACGCGCAGTAGGAACTTACGACATCCATCGGCTGCGATTGCGCGACCGCCGCATCACCCGCCGTTTCCGCGGGTTTCGCCGACCCGTACCGCAATTCGGCCCGCACGTCATACAGATACGGATCGGCCGGCGACCACAGATGTTCGGCAGCTGTTGCGATTTCCGCACGCACCTTGCGCACGCCCGCCGGCAGCGTCTCATCCGCCACCACCGTGCCGTCCGCAGGGTCGGTGACGACGATGTGCAGTTTCGCGTTCGGCTTGTCGCCGCCGATTTCCGCACGGACGAACAGCTTGCCGTCGGACGCGCCCTTGAGCGTCAGCGTGCGCAGGTAGGCTTCCGGCACGATTTCCAGCCAGACGCTTTGCCAAATGCCGCTTTGCGCGGTGTACCAGATGCCTTCGCGCTCGATTTTCTGCTTGCCGCGCAACTGCGTGCCCGAATCGTTCGGATCGTAGACGCACAGCGCGATTTCAAACGCGTCATCAGGGTCGATAAATGCCGAAATATCGACGTCGAACGGCAGGTAGCCGCCGACGTGCGCGCCCGCGAGCTGGCCGTTGACATAGCAGGCGCAGACATAATCGACCGCTTCGAAATGCAGGATGAGGCGATTCGCGTCGCCGATCTGCCGGACCGTTTCCTCTCCGCCGAGCGTGACGGGATGCACGACGGTGCGGTACCACAGCAGGTTGTCGGGGTAAATGGTCTGGTGCACGCCGGACAGCGCGGATTCCGGCGAGAACGGTACGAGGATCTTGCCGTCGAACGTTTGCGGAATGGCGGTTTCCTTGACTGCGCGGACCGCTTCGTCGCGGGTCAGCATCGCCGCCGTTTTGCGCCATTTCGGCGCGGTTTCGTCTTCCGGAATGGACGCGATCGCGTAATCCCACCAGCCATTGAGCATGGTGCAGTTGTCGCGTACCATGGTCGGGCGCGGGTGCTCGCCGAGTATGGGGGTACGACCCTCGTCCAGCGTGCGTTCGCCTTCCTCGGCGGGATTGAACGCCTTGTTGCCGGCGCGCGCGGACAGCCATTCATGGTCGATTCGTTCACCCCACGGTGTCCACAACTGCTGCAGCGGCTCACGGGAACGCATTTTCGTAGGAGCGGCCTTCAGTACGCGTTTGATATCCAGCATAAAGCGCCCCTTCCTGCAGCTTTGCACGTCTCTGCGTTTTATTGTACTGAGCGGCTTGCGTTTTTTAACGATTCGTACCGCGGTTTGAAGTACCGTCTTGCGACACCCCGCCAAGACCAGCTGAAAAATCGCACGCATTTCTACCCAAAACAATGCGAAAGCAACCGGAACATACCTACGAAAAGGATGCGGTCGGTCGTATATGCGTTGTAAGGCCATAGGCTTGGCCGAACGGCCTTGAGTGTGCCGTCAACGCATACCTCGACCGGCCGCCGGGCCCGCCAATCGCACAAAACGTCGCACATGTGGAAACGTGATACGGGAATGAGACGCTGAAACGGCACAAAATGTCGCACGACTTCGATTTTCGGCACTTTTTTCAAGTCGTGCGACACGGCAATCAAAACAAATACCCCCTAACCGCCATTTTCCGGTCATTTTGACCTAAAAACAGCAGTTAGGGGGCACTTATCGCACCGCAGCTGTCGCACGACTTGAAGAAATCGTCCAAAAATCAAAGTCGTGCGACGCGTACGGGGGTTATGCGACGGAATCAGCCTTCCAGCTTCGCCTTTTCGGCGGCGAGACGGGCGGCCTCGGCTTCGCGGCGGGCCTTCAGCTCGGTATCGAAGCGGGCGAGCTCCTCTTCGACGGCCTCCGCCGGGATCTTCGCGAAGATCGGGTGCGGCTTCGGCACCGAGGTGCCGGCCACGATCGGCTCGGAAGCCCACGGATGCACGGTTTCGCCCAGCTTGTAGTCGCCCGTGATGATCGGGTACGTGAAGCCCGGCTTGTCGAGATCCTCAACCTCTTCCAGATGAGGCAGCGGCGAGAAGACGCCAGTTCCGCCGAGGGCCTCCCACACCTTCTGTGCGGAGTGCGGCAGGAAGGGGGCCAGCAGGTGGTTGGCGTCGGACACGGCCTGGGCGGCGGTGTGCAGCACGGTGCCGAGGCGGGCCGGATTGTCTTTGATCTTCCACGGTTCGGTGGCGGAGATGTACTTGTTGATGTCGCCGACCACGCGCATCGCTTCGGACAGCGCGTTCTTCTGGCGGTGATTCTCGATGAGTCCGCCGACGGTTTCGAACGCGGCCTTGGTTTCGGCCAGCAGCGCACGGTCCTCGTCAGTGGCGGAAGCCTCGTCGAACGCCGGAATCTCGCCGAAGTTCTTGTTGATGAGGTTGGCCACGCGGTTCACCAGGTTGCCCCAGGATGCGGCGAGCTCCTCATTGTTGTGGCGCACGAACTCGGCCCAAGTGAAGTCGGAATCGGAGCTTTCCGGTCCGGCCACGGAGATGTAGTAACGCACGGCGTCCACGGGGTAACGGGCGAGGATGTCCTTCACGTAGATGACGATGCCGCGGGAGGACGAGAACTTCTTGCCTTCCATGGTCATGAACTCGGAGGCCACGACCTGCTCCGGCATGTTCAGCGGACCGAGCTTGCCGGTTTCGCCGCCCTTGGAGCCCTGGCCGTTGTAGGCCAGCATTTCGGACGGCCAGATCTGGGAGTGGAACGTGATGTTGTCCTTGCCCATGAAGTAGTAGCCCGGGGTGGTCGGATCGTTCCACCATGCGCGCCATGCCTCCGGGTCGCCCTTGCGGCGGGCCCATTCGATGGATGCGGACAAGTAGCCGATCACAGCGTCGAACCACACGTACAGCTTCTTGTTCGGGTTGTCGATCCAGCCCTTGACCGGCACCGGAATGCCCCAGTCGATGTCACGCGTGATGGCGCGCGGCTTGACTTCCTTGAACAGGCCGATGGAGAAGTTGATGACGTTGGTGCGCCAGCCTTCGCGGGTCTTGAGCCACGCGAGATTGGCTTCGGCGAGCGCCGGCAGGTCGAGGAAGAAGTGTTCGGTTTCCTCGAAGCGCGGGGTTTCGCCGTTGATCTTGGATACGGGGTTGAGCAGCTCGTCCGGGTCGAGTTCGTTGCCGCAGCGTCGCACTGGTCGCCACGGGCTCCGTCGGCGCCGCAGATCGGGCAGGTGCCTTCGATGTAGCGGTCCGGCAGGGTGCGTCCGGTGGACGGGGAGATGGCGACTTTCTGGGTGCCCTTGTAGATGTAGCCGTTTTCGAGGCACTGTTTGAACAGTTCCTGCACGACCTTTTCGTGATTGCCGGTGGTGGTGCGGGTGAACAGATCGTAGCTCAGGCCGAGATCGCATAGGTCCTTGGCGATCACGCGGTTGTAGCGGTTGGCGAGCTCCTGCGCGCTCACGCCTTCCTTGTCGGCTTCCACCAGGATTGGGGTGCCGTGCTCGTCGGTGCCGGACACCATCAGCACGTCATTGCCCTTCATGCGCTCGTAGCGCGCGTACACGTCGGACGGCACGCCGAAGCCGGCGACGTGGCCGATATGACGGGGGCCGTTGGCATACGGCCATGCAACATTCACCAAAATATGACTCATGGTGCCCGATTATACAAAGCGCCATATCCCGCGTTTTCGGCGCATTCCGATTGGCGGAAAACGGGCGGATGGGGTCGATGACGTTCTCGCAGACCGGCCTGCATCAGGCTACGGTAGTCCACAAGGTTATCCACATTGTTGTATCACGCAACAATCATCGTCCACTTATCCACTTTTTTCGCGAAGCCGGTGGCACGCCGCTTTCCGTATCAGCTACGGTACCCCGCATGGATACCTCCCCTCCCCTTTTGGGCGACGCCGACCTGCCCGGCCCCATTTGTTTGAATCGTTTGCATTCCCTAGGCGTGGTATGCAAACTTGACAACGACAACGCCTACTCGTATCACGATTCGCGCACGCTGTACGGCCGCGCCAGCATCATCTCAACGCTGATGCCGAGTCGTTCCGTGGCGTGCGCCGGCACCGCTGCGTGGGTGTGGTTGGGTGGCATGTTTCCCAACACGATCGACATCATTTCAAAAGCGCATTACCGAACGGCGAGGTACGGTCGCAAAGTCAGCGTTTTCAACCGACAGCGCCCGACGAACATGTCACCGACGTCGGCCCGATCACCGTCACCACGCCCACACGAACCGCATGCGACCTTGCCATGAACTGCACTCCGGAAACGCAGTCGCCGGTCACGGAAATCGTATGCATGCTCATGCAGGAATTCCGGTTCCGCCCCGACGATTGCCTGCAGGTCATGCAGGAGGCCACCCATATTCGCAACGCGCCACGGGCACGCCAGTTTTTCCGGACGATTGACGGAAAGCAGTGACGGATATGCGTGAATCGCAACGGCCGTCGGAAAAACCACGGCAGACGAGACAGACGGGACAGACACGGCAAGCGTCTGCACAGTCGCGGCGCACGGCAAGCAAGAGATATGAAGAGCGCGCGAAACGTAGCAAACGTCATGGGCAACGACATGAACAGCATGGACACCATGGCAAACGCCACGAACGACGTCGCGCACCGCCGAAATATCAGCCGCACGCGCGGCAGCGGGCATTGGTAGAACCGCCTGCGCCGCCGATCGAATTGACGCCGTTGGTGGCGTGCAGCGCCGACACCGCGCAAGATGTGCTGTGGCATATCGCGGAATATGCGCCGCGATTGCGCAAGTGGCTGGTCGCCAATCCTTCGGCGACGCCTGCAATGCTGGAATATCTTGCGCAGGTCGGCGGGCCAGGTGTTCCCGAAGCGCTGCGGATATTGCTGAAATCATTGGAAATGAACGGTTCCGGAAGCGATCAGCCTTCATCGCAAGCACGGCATTGTAGACCTGCTTGCGATTGGCGAGCGAGCCGTCAGACAGCGGATGTTCGGCGACAACCTGGGAGATCGCGTCCTTGATACGCAGGTTGTCTTCCTGCGCGCGGTCGACTGACAGCACCGCCAGATCCTCAATGGACAGCGTTGCGGGCGCGGCAGCGTCGGCCTCCTCCTCGGAAGCGCCGGCGATGACGAGCACCATTTCGCCACGCGGCGGATCGTCGACGACGCTTTGGCGGATTTCGGCGATGGTTCCGCGGCGGATCTGCTCGTAATCCTTGGTCAGCTCGCGACACAACGCCATTTTGCGATTCGGCCCGAACACGTCAAGCAGGTCGGCCATGGATTCGTCGATGCGGTGCAGGGTTTCGTAGAAGACGATGGTGCGACGTTCCGATTTGAGCGCGCGCAGGTGCTGCACACGTTCGCTGTGCTTGCGCGGCAGGAAGCCTTCGTAGCAGAAGCGGTCGGTCGGCAGGCCGGACAGGCACAGCGCGTCGAGTACGGCGGACGGGCCGGGAGCGCAGGTGACGGGCAGGCCGCGTTCGATGGCGCGGCGGACGATCGCCAGTCCCGGATCGTTGATGGTGGGCATGCCCGCGTCGGATACGACGAGCACGGTGGCGCCTTGTTCGACCTGGTCGAGCAGGCCGTCGGCCTTGTCGCGTTCGTTGTGGTCGTGGTAGGCGATGACGCGGCCGGGCACGCGGATGCCGAGGCGGTTCGCGAGCGCGTATAGGCGGCGCGTATCCTCGGCTGCCACGATGTCGGCGCCTTCCATGAGGGCGATCAGGCGGGCGGACGCGTCTCCGGTGTTGCCGATCGGCGTGGCGGCGAGCACGACCGTTCCGCGCGGAATGTTGACGTCGGCGACCAGTCCGTCGAGCCCGAATTCGGCACGTTCCGTGGCTTGCGCGGTTCCCTCGGCATTTTCCGCGTTCTCGCCGATTTCGGCAATCTGACCAATATTTGTTTTCACGGTTTGTTTCACGGCGTTACCAGCCTTCTCGGCATCAGTCTGTTCGCTCAAGTTCTCCATATTTCCAGTATCGCCCACAGCGTCCCCAAACCATCAGCTCCCGCCATTTCTCCGTCTTTCGCAACCAACCAATCGAAACCCGACCAAACCACCGACGACGCCACACGCCCTCACCGGTAAATCAAAATGCACCCCTCACACATCCGGGTTTCCACCCGCCACGGATTCGGGTTTTCCCTTCTGCAACATTCGGATTTTCCTTTGCGTAGGATTCGGATTTTCTCAGACGGGGGTGAGACGGCGATTCAACACGACTTTGGACATGCCATCGATAGCATGGAATCATGCGTTATTTTGAAGATGAAATTTCCGGAATCGACGGCAGCACGGCCACGTTCGTCGGCTACTGCCTTGACAACAGCAGCGAAATCGACCCGAATCGCAAGCGCCCGTCCGTGCTGGTGATTCCCGGCGGCGGCTACGAAATGACGTCCGACCGCGAAGCCGAACCAATCGCCATGCAATTCCTTGCAGCCGGCTTCAACGCGTTCGTGCTGCGCTATTCCGTGAAACCGTCCATCTTCCCGGTCGCGTTGCTGGAAGCGGCTGAAGCGATGCGGCGGATTCGTACGCATGCCGACGAATGGCATTGCGATGCCGACGCGATCGCGGCGATCGGCTTCTCCGCCGGCGGTCACCTTGCCGCCAATCTTGCGACTTCCGCCAGCGACGACGTGCTCGCGGCACATGGTTACGACGCGGATGCGGTGCGCCCGAACGGCCTGATGCTCGCCTACCCTGTGGTCACGTCCGGCCCGCTCGCCCACCGCGGCAGTTTCGATGCGCTGCTCGGCGACCGCAAGGCCGATCCGGAAGCGCTCGACGCGGTTCGATCGAAAGACATATCGACGCGAAGACGCCGCCGGTGTTCGTCTGGCATACCGTTCCGGACGATTGCGTGCCGTATGAGAACACGCTGATGCTCGTCGACGCTGCAAGAAGGCCGGCGTGAGCGTCGAGGCGCACCTGTTCCCCAGCGGCGGCCACGGCCTGTCGCTCGGCACCGCCGAAACCGCATGGCAGGGGGTCAACGGCATCGAACCGTGCGTGCAGGTCTGGCCGGAACTTGCGATCACGTGGATGCGTCGTACATTTGCGGATACCGACGCTGCCACGACCGGCTCTGCCACAGCCGACGCGATTGCCGAATAATCGCCATTCCTGCGTTTTTTCCGCGTCTTTCACGTCTTTTTTGTCGCACGACTTCGCTTTTCGGACCAAAAACAAGTCGTGCGACATTTAATCGAGTAAATACCCCCTAACCGGCATTTCCGGGCGAAAACGGCACTTAGGGGGTATTCGGCGTCGCACGACTTGAAAATAACCGCCAAAAATCAAGTCGTGCGACGTTTTCGCGCCACCTAATCGCCAAAATCAGATGGGACGCGACTCGTGCACCATCTGACGATCGCCGTAATACAACGAGTTCAGGCCAGGATTCGCCGGCGTGCCCCACGCGGACGCCGGACGCGCCGGACGCACCGGACAGCCGCTGAGCACGCTGGACAGCTGCCGGACAACCATTGAACAACCACCGGGCACACCGGCCGAACACCACCAACAAGCACGCGCCCATAGGCACATATTGACGATTTGTGCAGATTTGCCACCCGTCGTCGCACTGCGACGCACACTGCATAGACCCGTTGGTAGTCTGTGATTGGTTCGCAACGGCACATTCGTTGCGCACGATGGAAAAGCAAGCCACACGAACCGACCCCGCGCAACCGCGCAAAACCACACAGAGAGACCTATGAATATCATCAATTTCTTCGTCAACCTCATCAAGGACCCCCGTACCGCGATCGCCAGCTGGATTGCCATGGGCGTCGCGCCGACCCTCGGCTTCATTTTCCTTATCGTCTTCATTGAGACCGGCGTGGTGTTCTTCCCGTTCCTGCCGGGCGATTCGCTGCTGTTCGCGGCCGGCTTCTTCGCCGCCCCCGACGCACAGACCGGCGTGTCCGCACTGCCGCTGTTCGCTCTGCTGCCGGTGGTCTGGTGCGCCCCGATCATCGGCGACCAGTGCAACTACTGGATCGGCCATTTCTTCGGCCGTCGCATCCTTGAATCCGGCAAAGTCAAGGCCATGACCCCGGAGCGCATCGAGAAAACCGAGAAGATGATTGAGAAGTGGGGTCCGCTGGCCGTGTTCCTTGGCCGCTTCTTCCCGTTCATCCGCACGTTTATGCCGTTCATTTCCGGTATTTCCGGCATGCGTTGGAGCCGTTTCACGCCGTTCTCGGTGCTCGGCGGCCTGTGCTGGTCGACGCTGTTCACGCTGCTCGGCTATTTCTTCGGTGGCATTCCGGCCGTGCAGAAGCATTTTGAATTAGTGATTATTGCGATTCTTGTGCTGTCGCTGATTCCAACGATCGTCGGCCTGCTCAAGGCCAAGTTCGGCAAGAAGAAGCCGGCTGCCGAGGACACTGCGGAAACCGCCGACGCCGAATAAGCAGCGTTCAATCGTCGTAAAAATATCGGCGAATACAACGCAAGCACAACACGCGGAGTGTGGAATTGCATTTTTCCACACTCCGTACTAGTATTTCGAGAGTTGTCTTGCTAAACAAGGTGACGCACATGGGGCTGTAGCTCAGTTGGTAGAGCGCTTCGTTCGCATCGAAGAGGTCGCGGTTTCGACTACCGTCAGCTCCACGAAGCCCGCTGCATTCATTCCACCGCAGCGGGCTTTTTCTTTTGTTTTCCGCAGTTTCCGGCATTTCTTGCGATTCCCGTACGCACTTTCCAGCGCTCTTCACACCGTGCATACGCCCGTCCGCACGCACGCACCGCGCCGTCCGCACCGGCCACGCAAACGCAACCCAGCCGAATCGCCATACATGCCGACTTCTAAAAAGCCATTTAACGGGGTCATTTTCGCGATTTTTACGATTTTAACCCCGTTAAAATCGCATTTTTCGCAAAACCCCGTACGATAGTCCACGTCAAACAGTCCACACAAACCCAAAAATACGTTAAACTAGCGTTTTAACGGGGTCATTTTTGCAATTTTCGCAATTTTGACCCCGTTAAACCACATCTCAGGGATTATCGGTATCTAAAAAGTCACAAGGAGCACCACATGAGCACCTATCGCAGAGAGCACTATTTGGCCAAGCTCCGTCCTTTCTACAACGATTCCGGTCTCATCAAAGTAATCACCGGCATCCGCAGATGCGGCAAATCCAGCCTGCTCATCACAGTTCTCAACGAGCTCTTTGAGCAGGGAATCCCTGAAACCAATCTCATCTACCTCAACCTCGATCGCCGCGAATACCGTAACGTGACCACTCCGGACCAACTCGATCAACTCATCGAACAAGCCATGTCGAATGCCTACGGTGCAGGACTGCGTTATCTGTTCATCGATGAAGTACAGAACGTGAAAGGCTTCGAAACCGTCATCAACGGCTGGCGGGAGGAAGGTAATTGCTCCATTTTCATCACTGGCTCAAATTCCTATCTGCTGTCCGGAGAGCTTGCCACGAAACTTACCGGCCGCTATATCAAGCTGGAAATGTTCACCCTTTCCTTTCAGGAATACCTCGGCATGCGGAATTTCCTAAACAAACCGGAAATTCCGGTATCGCAAGCCTTCCGCGACTATCTCACATACGGCGGGTTCCCGAAATCGCTGGAATATGACGATCCCGACGCAAAAGCCGCATATATTCAAGACGTCATCGGGCAGATCTTCAACAAGGACATCACCGCCCACAAAAAAGTACGCAATCGCGATACTTTCACCCGTGTGCAGGACTATCTCATCAATAATTTCGCAGCGCCCACGAATCTTTCCGGCATTATCGCGTATCTGAAACACAGCGAAGGCATCAGCATCAAACGCGAAACGCTTGCCAGCTACGTCCGTTTGCTGGAAAGCGCCAAAATCCTCTACAAGTGTCCTCGCTTCGATCTGAAATCCCGCAAGTCGCTCAGGGGCGGGGAAAAATACTATCTTGCCGATCCCGGTATCCGGTTCGCCCGTAATACCGATACGCGAGTCAGCTACGGTCCGTCACTGGAGAACGCGCTATATACGCATCTGCGGTCGAAAGGCTATGACGTCAGCGTCGGCACCATCGGCAAACTTGAATGTGACTTCATTGTCCGAAAGCGCAACCAGTACGCCTATATCCAAGTGTCTATGAGCGTTCAGGATCCGCAGGTCGAGGAACGCGAATATCGCCCGTTCAGCAAATTGGCGGACGGGTATCCGAAATACCTGTTCACATTGGATCCGCTACCATTGCAGCGCGACGGCGTACGTCACCTCAATCTCATGGAATTTCTGCAAAACGACGGCGATATCGACTTCGATTAAACATTAATAATGGCGATTATGTCGTGTGGCGCGCCGGTTGTGCAAACGCACCACACGCATTGCGGAGGCGTCAGGCGTTGCGGCTACGTACGTAGGCGTCGAGCGTGGCGGCGGTGATGCCGTCGTAGCCGTTGATTGAGGCGAATTGCGGGCCGTTGGAATTGTCGATGCGCATGAAGCCGGTCTGGCCGAGCGTGGTGGCACCGGATGCGGCCGCGGAGCGCAGGCCGGACATGGAATCCTCCACCGCGATGCAATACTTCATGTCTTCGGGCGCGATGCCAAGCTTGCGGCCCGCCGCAAGATACGGTGCGGGCGACGGCTTCTTCTCGACATCGTCATCGCCGCACACGTAACCGGCGAACGTGCCGGCCGGTGCCTGCGCGATCAGGTTTTCCGCCAGATGACGCGGCGATGTGGTGACAAGCATCGACGGCACGCCCGCCTCCTTCAGCGACAGCAGCACGTCTTCGACGCCATCGATCCACGGAATGCGCTCGAATTCCTTCTGCGCCACGTAATCGATCATGCCTTTGCCGATTTCCTCTATCGACAGCTTGCAGCCGTGCTCCACCATGCGGCGGGCCACGTCCGGAACCGGCGTTCCGGAACCCTGCCAAGCGAGGTCCTCATCCCAGTATCCGCCGTGGTCGGCTGCGATTTTCAGCTCGCCTTCGTGCCAATACGGTTCGGAATCGATCAGCGTGCCGTCCATGTCCCAGAACACGGCTTTGAGCATCAGCTTCGAAACTTCCTGGGCGCCGTTCTGGATACCGTTGTTCAGCTCGGTCATTACGTTTCCTCGCAATCGTTACGCTTCGTTCTCCGATAGCTACATTCTTCGTCAGCTACGACCATTTCAGCAGAGCGGCACGACGGAAGCGCTTCAGCGCGCAGAAAAAACAGGACGGTTCCATCAAGCCGGTCCGCCAATCGGTTCATACCAATCGGTTCACGCAAACCGACTCATGCACAAGCCAATTCGCGCAAGCCAACGCAGCAACCAACCCATAGCAACGGAGACACTTGGAAATCCCCCAAGTGCCTCCGCAACGAACAACGCATCCGACGAAATCGGTCGGCCGCAATCGCAGCAATCCGTCATAGACCCCTTTTAGACGAATCGCAAGACTTGCGTGCGACTACTCCTGAGCCTCCTGCTCCTGAGCGGCCTTCTCGCATTCTCCGCCTTCCAGCGGGCGATGCAACGCTCGACGCGCTTGTAGCCGATGATCTTCGGATCCAAGCCGGCCTCGCGGAAAATCGCGGCAGGCGAGCCACCCTCGGCATACCTGCGCATGCAGTCGTCACGGAATTCCTTGGAATAGCAAATTCGATACTGAGTGACTGATTCCACAGCATCGAGAGACCCCAGGTATTTGCGGGTCTTTGCGGTGAACGCAACTCTTGGCACTGTACGCTCCTAACCTTTCTGTATCCACCGCATGCCCTCCCCCGATTCTTCGCGGAAATAAGCAGTCATATTTCATCGAAGCTGTGGGCCAGCCGGAAGAAATACGAACTTCAACGCGGATACGTAATATTATTCCTCACAATAGAGACATCATTGCGAGACAGATGCGGCGTTATGAGTAGTTGCATACCAAAAATCGGGCATACCCCCGCGATATATGCCCGATTTTGCTGTTTTTTAGATTTTTTAGGGTTTTCCAGCGCTTTTCAGGAAAGTCAGCGAATGGGCTGTCAGCGAATTCCCCAAACTACCACTGACCTGGAGCCCATATCGTCCCCCTCTTCCGCACGTTCCGCCCGTACGGATTCGCGCGACGGAAGCTGCCGTGCATCGGCTCGCAGCTGCCTGCGCCACATGCGCGCGCGCTGGGACCGCTCGACTTCCACGATGCCACCGTCCGCGTCCGCGGCGAACACGCTGGAACCGGCCGGCTTGCGCAGCCGCTCCACTTGGCGGCGCAGCTCGCGGTTCTCTTCCTCAAGTTCGAGGATGCGCGTGATTCCAGCCAGGTTGATGCCCTCCTCCTGGCTGAGTTGCTGCGCCTGCGCGAGCCGTGAGATATCGCGCAGCGAATAGCGTCGCGCGCCACCTTCCGTACGTTGCGGCACCACCAGACCGAGGCGATCGTACTGGCGCAGCGTCTGCGGATGCACGTTGGCGAGCTCGCGGCCGCACCGACCGAGAAGACGGGCAGCTCGATGTCGAAACCGACTTCGGCGGCACCGTCCAGGTCGGCCCGGCCGGCCACGATCGCCATGGCGCACATTTCATACAGCCGCTTGATCTGCCGTGCGGCGCGCGCTTGGGAGGCTTGGGAAGTCCGCGATGAGCGTGCCATGGCGGTCAGCGCTCCCGAACGAGCTCGTCGGCGAAGTCACCGCACGCCTTGTCGAATTCCTTCGCGGCATGCTTGGCAACGAGGTTCGGATGCTCCGGAACGCGGATCTCCACACGGCCGACCAAATCGCCGTTCTCGTGCGGATTGGCCACGCCCTTGCCTGCGATGCGCACTTCCGCGCCGCTGGACGAGCCGGCGGGCACTTTGAAGGTGATTTCGTTGCCGTCGATGTCCTTCGCCGTCACTTTCGCGCCGTTCACGGCTTGGCTGACGGTGATGGGCAGCGGCATGATGATGTCACGCCCGCGCAGGGTGAATTTCGGGTCTTCGGCGACGGTGATATGCAGGTACAGATCGCCGTTTTTGCCGCCATTGCGGCCCGGCTTGCCCTTACCGGTGAGACGGATCTTCTGCCCGTCGTGCACGCCGGCGGGGATGTGCGTCTTGAACTTCTTGCCGTCCGCGGACAGCGAAACCGTGGCTCCCTTGACGGCCTGGCGGAAGGTCAGGCGGATCTTGGAGTTGCGGTCCTCGCCGTTTTCCGGCTGCGGCTGCTCGTAATCGTCAGTGCCGTAGCGTTCGTAGGCGGAGCCTGCGCCCGGGCCGCCCGCACCGCCGCCGAACATCGAGAAGATGTCGTTGAGGTTCGGATTGCCGCCGCCATTGGTCTGGAAGCGGATACGCGAGCCATTGCTGCCCATGCCTGCGCCGCCGCCGAACATCGAGCCGAAGATGTCGGAGAACGCGCCCGCGTCGAAGCCGCCCTGGCCGGAACCGCCGGCGAAACGCGCGCCGCCCATGCCGAACTGGCGGATCGCATCGTATTTCTGACGATTCTCCTTGTTGCTCAGCACGTCGTACGCTTCGGAGATGTCCTTGAACTTCTCCTCCGCTTCCTTCGTCTTGTTCAGGTCGGGATGGTATTTGCGCGCCAGCTTGCGGTACGCTTTGGTGATTTCGGCGTCGGTGGCGTCTTTGGAGACACCGAGGACCTTATAGAAATCCTTGCTCAGCCATTCATTCTCAGCCATGATGTGCCTCCTTTCGTGAGGTTTTCATGCAGTAAAAAGTACAGTTTTTCAAACTTTCAAACAGTTGTCGTTGAACCGTTGTTTCAGGTAATCGAAGGCCCCTCGTTTTTCAGAGGGGCCCGATTACTCGTCACATGCGTTTCGCGCGGATACGCGGATTGTGCGAATGCGCGATCAGTTCTGCGGAGAAGCCACGACCACACGGGCCGCGCGGATCACGCGGTCGCCGATGCGGTAGCCGGCTTCCACCACGGTGTCGACGGTTTCCTTCTCGGCATTCGGATCCGGCTTGTGCAGGATCGCGTCATGCTTCGTCGGGTCGAAATCCTCGCCCTTTTCGCCGAACTTCTCAACGCCGAACTTCTCGAACGCCTTGTCGATCTTGTTGGCGACGGCCTTGAACGAATCGTCCATTTCGCTGTGTTCGCGAATGCGGTCGATGTCGTCGAGGGCCGGCAGCAGGGCGGTCAGCACGTCGATGATGCCGTGCTGACGGAAGCGTTCCTGCTCCTTCTGCGCGCGGTTGCGGAAGTTGATGAACTCCGCGCGTTCGCGCTGCAGTGCCTCCAAGTATTCGGCGGCTTCCTTCTTGGCCTGGCCAAGGGGGGTCAGCGTATCGTCGGCCTTGCCGTCGGCAGCGCCTGCCTTGTCAGCACCGTCAGCGGCAGCGGAATCGCCATTTTCTTGCGATTGCGCGGCAGCCGGCTGAGCTGCACCTTCCTGCGTTGCGCCAGCGGCGGCAGCGGCGGAATCGGCGGAAGCGCCGTCAGCAGCGGAAGCGGCGGCCGGGGCGGCCTGCCCGGACAGGTCATCCATGTCGGGCAGGTCGTTCAGGTACTCGTCCTTGTTGAAATCGGACATGATTACTTGTTGTCCTTGTCGTCATCGTCCACGACTTCGGCGTCAACCACGTCGTCGTCGGAGCCGTTGGAAGCGGAGCCGGCAGCGCCTGCGCCAGCAGCGCCGGCCGCACCGGCGGCGTCGGCGGCACCCTGCTGTGCGTAGAGGGCCTGGCCGATCTTCTGGGCGGAGGTCATCAGCTCGGTCTGGGCGGACTTGATCTTCTCAATGTCCTCACCCTTCAGGGCTTCCTTGAGCTCGTTGACCTTGTCGGTGACTTCCTTGGCCACATCGTCGGAGAGCTTGTCCTTGTTGTCATTGACGAGCTTCTCGGTCTGATAGGCGAAGGACTCGGCCTGGTTGCGGGTCTCGGCGTCTTCCTTACGCTTCTTGTCCTCGGCCTCGTGGGCTTCGGCTTCCTTGACCATGCGGTCGATCTCGTCCTTCGGCAGGCCGGAACCACCGGTGATGGTCATGGACTGTTCCTTGCCGGTGCCCTTGTCCTTGGCGGACACGTGCACGATGCCGTTGGCGTCGATGTCGAAGGTGACTTCGATCTGCGGGACGCCACGCGGAGCCGGAGCGATGCCGGTCAGTTCGAAGGTGCCCAGCGGCTTGTTGTCGCGAGCGAACTCACGCTCGCCCTGGTAGACCTGGATGAGCACGGACGGCTGGTTGTCTTCAGCGGTGGAGAAGACTTCGGAACGCTTCGTCGGGATGGCGGTGTTGCGCTCGATCAGCTTGGTCATGATGCCACCCTTGGTTTCGATGCCGAGGGACAGCGGGGTCACGTCGATAAGCAGGACGTCCTTACGGTCGCCCTTGATGACGCCGGACTGCACGGCTGCGCCGACGGCCACGACTTCATCCGGGTTCACGGACTGGTTGGCTTCCTTACCGCCGGTGAGCTCCTTGACGAGCTCCTTGACGGCCGGCATACGGGTGGAGCCACCGACGAGGACCACGTGGTCGATGTCGGAGACGCTGATGCCAGCGTCGCGCAGCACGTTGTTGAACGGGGTGCGGCAGCGGCCCAGCAGGTCGGAGGTCATTTCCTCGAAGTGGGCACGGGTCAGGGTCTCGTCCAGGTGCACCGGGGTGCCGTCAGGGGTCATGGCCAGGTACTGCATGGAGATGGAGGTGCTGGTGGAGCTGGACAGTTCCTTCTTGGCCTGCTCGGCGGCTTCCTTCAGACGCTGCAGGGCGATCTTGTCCTTGCTCAGGTCAACGCCGTACTTGTTCTTGACTTCGCCGACGAGCCAGTCGATGATCTTCTGGTCCCAATCGTCGCCGCCCAGGTGGTTGTCGCCGTTGGTGGCCTGCACCTGGATGGTGGAGAAGCCGTCGTCGTCCTTGCCGATTTCCAGCAGGGACACATCGAAGGTGCCGCCACCGAGATCGAAGACCAGGATGCGCTCGTCTTCCTTGCCCTTTTCAAGGCCGTAGGCCAGTGCGGCTGCGGTCGGCTCGTTGATGATACGCAGGACGTTCAGGCCCGCGATGGTGCCGGCGTCCTTGGTGGCCTGACGCTGGGCGTCGTTGAAGTATGCCGGGCAGGTGATCACGGCGTCGGTGACCGGTTCGCCAAGGTAGGCTTCGGCGTCGCGCTTCAGCTTCATCAGGACCTGGGCGGAAATCTCCTGCGGGGTCCACTTCTTGCCGTCGATCTCAACGGTCCAGTCGGTGCCCATGTGGCGCTTGACGGAGCTGATGGTGCGGTCGACGTTGGTGACGGCCTGGCGCTTGGCGACTTCGCGACCAGGATTTCGCCGGACTTGCTGAAAGCCACGACCGACGGTGTGGTGCGAGCGCCTTCGGCGTTCACGATAACGGTGGGCTGGCCACCTTCAAGAGTTGCGATGCAGGAATTGGTGGTACCCAGATCGATGCCAACTGCGCGTCCCATAACTTGTCTCCTTTGTAGATAGGTTCGCTATGCGTTTTCTGTTCTGTTCGTTCTTTCGCCCGAGTTTCGGTTTGCCGTCTCTCGAACTTTCCAAAACTTGAGCCTACACCACTCAACTTTGAATCGCAAGCGATTATTCCCAAATCTACAAAAAAGTTGAGCTCTCTTCGCTCAACTTTTTGCCGGGTGCAATCTTAAGCGCAATCTCAGGACACGATTTCAAGGTTCGATCGTCATCGAAAGCAATCGAAAAACGCAGATAAAAATCCGGACCACACTGTGATGTGTGCGATCCGGATCCAATCTGCGATCTTCAGATCACTTCAGATTTTCAGCGGCCGATCTTGGCGGTCTTGACACGCACGCCGGAGACCGGAGTGGAGCCGTCGGAAGCGGAGACCACGTTGCCGGACTTGTCCTTGAGCTCGTAGGAAAGCACTGCATCGCCGTTGAATCCGGTGGATTCGGCCACATACTTGCCATCGGCGAGCCTGACTTCGTCTTGGCGTTGCCGTTGCCGATGGCTGCAATGCGCCGAGCGTCGCTACGGATGCGACCGCTGCGATTGCGCCCTTCAAAGCTTTGTGCTTGCCCATGTTTCTCCTTTCTTCAGTCTGCGCTGTATTGCAATCTCCACGCTAGGTTTCGTAAACCAACTTCCGAGACGTTTTAGACGAACGAAACGTGAACTCTCGTCTTCACAAAGTGAATACTTATCTCAAACCCTCTTTCCGTCAACCGTCATCCCCAATATCCCCTCAAGGCTGAATCATGACTCGTGCTTTTGCTGCATGATGCGCAAACGGTCAGGCGGAGGTGCGGCAAGTCAGGCGGAGACTTGGCCGGTATGAGCGGAGCGGGTGGCTTTCACGGCCACAAACATGGACCGCACCAGCAGCACGCACAGGTAGCAGGCGAACAGAATCGAGCCGACGCGGGGCGAGACTGCGCCCGCTATCCACGTACCAAATGGCGCGGTAACGGCAGCCACCAAGCCAATAATCAGCGCGGCCTTTACATGCACCAGCCTTCGTTTCAGGTTTGCCACGCTTGTGGTAATCGAGTTCGGAAACATGGCCAGCAGCGACGTGCCTCGCGCAATCAGATCGGAAGCGCCGAACAGCATCGATAGTGCGGGCACGGCGAGCGCCCCGCCTCCAATTCCCAGCAGTCCCGCCAAGATGCCAATCACCACGCCCAGCAGCACCAGGCAAACTCCGGTCAGCGCACTCATCGCAATGTGCTGATCTCGCGACGGCACAAAACTAATCTGATTGATCACCACAAACACGAGAAACGCTACGAAAATCCACCGCAGCACCAATTCCGGCAGCCGTGACAGCAGCCAACTGCCGATCTGTCCGCCAATGAACATGCCGCAGAACAGCAGAGCTGCGGCGAGCCAGTCGACGTGCCCGCCGGTCGCGTACGAAATGACGCCGGAAATGGAGGTCGGCACGATCGCCAGCATGGACGTGGCGGCCGCGTGGCGTTGAGATAGCCCCAGCCAGACGAGCGCGGGCACGATCACCGTGCCGCCGCCAATGCCGAACATGCCCGACAGCACCCCCACCAACATGCCGACCACAATCAGCACGATGATGCTGCGCGCCGACCCGTCAAGCGCCGTCTCCCCCGCTCGCGATTCCATCTTTTGCGATTCCGTCCGTACGGCATCCGCCCGATCCGCAGTTTCCCCTTCATCACACATGGCAGCTCCTTCCACGTCTTCCGCGCCCGATACTACCCACCTGCCGCGCGCAGTAATCAGCCGATTCCATAATTTTGCGATTTCGCCGCCGCAGCGCCCGGTTCACGCGCTTTCTCGCTTATAGATGGCGGCCCCTTGCGGAAACAAGACATCTAGGGGGCATGCATGCTACCCCCTAACGACCTATTGCCCAAACCGACCCGCCACCTATAAGCGAGATACCACCGGACGCCCGGCCGAATCCGCCATCTATAAGCCAGATACCCAGCCAAAACCACGACCGCACGCCTACACCCACGCCTACACCGGCACACCCGCGCGCCTACACCCACGCAAGACCCCATTGCCACACACCCCCCGTACGCACACGACCGCGCGCGACCGGCAAAATCGCAAGTCATGAGCGAAAAGGGGCATCAAAAGCGTCCGAAACAGGCCGAATCACACCCCCATCCGCTCACAGACAAGCAAAACCAGCCCAACTCACAAGTCGTGAGCAAAAGGGAGGCCACCCAACATCAAAACAGCCCGAAACATCCAGAATCGTACCCCCATCCGCCCACAACCACGCCAAAACCGTCAAACCGCAAGTCATGAGCAAAAGGGGCATCAAAAGCGTCCGAAACAGGCCGAATAATACCCCCATCCGCTCACAACCCATGCTTCAGCACGATTCAGGCCATATGCGCACCGCAACAACACCCCTGCGCAACATCAGACATGCACACGCACGCAAACACAAGTACACACACTGAAACGCAACACGTACCACAAGCACACAAACACCACGCACCACATACCGAGCACGACCAGACGCACACCCCCGCACACCGGAGAAGCGATGTCACCGGCCTGCGGCGGCGCTAGGCTAGACACTACCCCCGAACACCAGACGAATGGCGCGCGCCGGCCCCGGCGCACAACCCGTGCCGCACAATCCAGGAGCGTCGCCATAGCCGCGCGAGCCCCACAAAAGCGCAGCCAGCCACAAACACGAGCAGTCCGATCACCGCAGCCGCCACGGCTGTCATTTCGCCCGGCTCGTCGTATTGCGTCTTGTCTGGCACTTTCGGATTCGGAATCCGGTGCCCGCGCACGAGCAGCCTGTGTGAGTTGACACCGTACGGCGTGCACGTGATCAGCGTCGCGTAATCGGCCCCGGACTCAATATTCAGCTTGCTGATTTCGCTCGGCAGCACCACTGAGATCTGGTCCACTTGGTACGTGTAGGTTTCGTCGAGCACGTGGAATGCGAAGGTATCGCCTTTTTGCAGCTCGTCCAAGCCGGTCAGCAACCGGGCGGACGGCAGGCCGGTGTGCCCGGAGACCACCGCGTGCGTGGTCGCTCCGCCTACGGGCAGCGATGTGCCGGCCAAATGTCCGGCGGCGATCTGCAATACGCCGTCACTTGTGCCGTGATAGACGGGCAGTTTCACTTTGATGCGCGGGATGGTCACGTATCCCATGATGCCGGTGCCGGTCACGTCGAGCGTTTCATCATATTCGCGCTTCTGCGCGTCGGTCATGTGCCACCGATCGCCGTTCGCGGCGAGCCGTTCGTTGTATTCGTGCGCCGCTTTCAGCATGGCCTTGCGTTCGGCGCCGGACATGTCTTTGGTTTGTTCCACGTAGCCTGCTACGGCGTATGACTGGTGCATGCGGTTCCACCAGTCGCTGATGTCGGATACGCGATGAGACCCAGCGCACCGATCATGGCGATTGCGGAGATGGCAATCATCACATTGAGCAGCGCATTCGATTTCTTATGCTTGGCAGCCGGTTTAACCTGCGCACCCGGTTTAACCTGCGCATCCAATTCGACTTGCGCAGCTGGTTTGGCGTCCGATTCATCCGTCACGTTATTTATGCTACGCCCGCTTCCGCAAAGCCGTCTTGGCAACGATCAGCAGCACCAAGCCCGCGCCCAAGATGGCCACGGCAATCCAAGCGGCCTGCTGCACGTCGGCGCCGGTGTGCGGCTGGTCCGGCGTGGTGGGTGGCGTGTGCGTGTTGGTGATTTCAGTGGAGTCGCCTTCCACATCGGAGATGGTGGTGTAGCCGTCGGGCACCGCCGCTTCGACCACGGTCCATTCGTGGTCTGCATCGAGCGCTGTCCACGAATGCGTCCACTTGTTGGACTCGTTCAGCTTCACGTTTTCCACGGGCTCGCCGTCGCGCAGGAGTTTCACGGTGATGGATTCGGGGCGCTTGCCGTCGGAATTGTTCCGGTCATTCCAGATTTTGCGCACGGTGCGTTCCACGGTTTTCGGCGGTTGCGCCACACATTCGGTTTTCGGTTCGATACTCAGCACACGCGACCCGCCGGAGACGCCGTCTTCGGGCACTGCGACGAGCATGCTGCCGGAAGAGCACGTCCATGTCTGGTTCTTTCCGGAGGCGTTGGCGACCTTCACGTCAACGCTGTCGGACACGGCCAAGTACAGGCCGTCGGACAGTCCGGTGAAGGTCAGATGCCCGGAGGTGTTGGTGACGCCGGTTGCCGTGGCGTCGGGCTTGTTCACTGCGATGAGTCCGGCGAGCGTGTTGGCCATGTCTCGCCACACCTGCGCGTCCTTGCCGGTCATCTTCGACCAGTCGACGGGGTAGGCGGTGGAGTCGGTGAACGGTGCGACGGGTTCGAAGGTGGCGCCGCCGCTTGCCGGGATCTGTCCGACTTTGTAGAGGTTGAAGCTGGCGTCCGAAATGGCGAAGTTGGTAGAATCGTCGCCAGTTTCGAGTCCGAGCTCTTATGGTGGTACGAAATGGCGATGCTGCCGCTGGCAGAGTCTGTTGTTGGAGCCGCGACGGCATCGCGAGTAGTGAATGCACAGGCTGCCGCGGCGAATGTGGCGGCGATTGCGCAGCATGCGGCGATGACGCGGCTTGCGATCGTGCGTTCCTTCATTGCCGACCCCTCTTCTGTGGATTGGAAAGTAAGCATGTTTGATTCGCCCCCAACGGCAAACCGGAAAATATATGGAGCCAGGCTGGATACTCAAGAAAATTAGGCAGTGTACAAGGGATTGAGGTGGTCCAGCCCAGCATATGTGGGTTCAGTTATTATTTAATTTTCAGTTTTTAAATTATGTATTGCGATTCCCGTAAGCCGCTGCTGACTTGCGTCAACGCGGCTCACGGGTTTCGCATGGTTACTTCAGATTCTTATGGAATCCGGAGGATCAGGCATTGCGACGACGCAGAGCCATCACCAGGGTCGCGCCAGCAAGCACGAACACGGCGATACCAGCCACGTACAGCAGCACGGTGCCCATGCCACCGGTGGACGGCAGGTTGGAGCCTTCTGGTTCACAACATCGGCGGTAACCGTACCGGTAGTGGTGTTGCCGGCAGTGGTGTTGATCTTGAGCACCGTAAGCTGCGGGTTGTCAGACTCGACGTCATGGTCAGCGGTGATTTCGAAGAGCGTGTCGGCGGCGGTGTTGAAGCCTGCCGGAGTCTTGGTTTCCACGAGCTTGTACTTGCCGTCATCAACGCGCTTGAAGGAAGCGGTGTACTTGCCGCCCTCGGTCTTGGTGATGGTCACCTCGCCACGGTCAATGGTGTAATCGTTCGTGGTGCTATCGAACTTGTAGAGCTTGAACTTCGGCAGATCGTTCTCAGCCGGGGTGCCACCGTTGAAGGTCTTGTTGATGTCCAGCTGGTAGGTGAACACAATGACCTTGTCGGTCGGGGTCTTGCCGGTTTCGCCTTCGCCGCCAACATTCGGGTTGTTGGAGAACTCAAGGGAAGCCTCATTCGGGTTGCCCGTAAAGCCGATCACAGCGTTCTCGTTCAGCGTGGACGTGTATTCGACGGTGAACTTGCCACCGGCGGCAACGGTGATTGCGTTGTCTTCAGCATCCTTGACGGCCTTCGCGTCAGCGATGGTGATGTCGAAGGTGTCCTTATCTTCGGGATTCTCAGTGACAGTGTAGGAGCCAGCGCCAAGAGTCTTGTCGCCGTACTTGACGACCACGGACTTCTTATTGAAGGTCAGGCCAGCGGACTGCTGATCGTGGAAGACCAGCTTGTAGGTCTTGTAGGCTGCGAAGTCTGCTTCGTTCGTCGGCAGGGTAGCGGTCAGCTGGAACGGCACTTCGTCGTTCACATCGTAATCGGCGGAATCCTGCCAGTTGGTCTTATCACCAGTGGAGTCGTTGACGTCCTTGACCTTCTTTTCGAGGTCGGCTTGTCGGCCTTACGGTTCACGGTCACCGGGCCGTTGACCTGGACGATGAACAGCGTTGCCGCGTCGTTGCCGGTCACAGCATCCTTATCCTTAAGCAGGTAGTAGCCAGCAGGAGCGGGCAAAGCCGTCTCGGCGGAAACCTCGCCATAGGCAGTACCAGCCAAATCAACGTACGGGGTGATGGCTGCCAGCTTTGCCGTGTTGTCAGCATAAGTACCCTGAGCAATCTCAGCAGCAGCATCGGCAGCGGACTTGTTCGCCGTATTGTTCTTGTTGAAGTTCTGGCCGGCCTTGATATTGCTCAGCGTGCCTTCGCTCAGATCGCCGGTGAAGACCTGGTACACGGAGTAGGTGTGCGTGTCGGTCGTCGGCACGGTGATGTCGTAGTTGTTTTCAGCCGCCATGGCGGTGGAGGCACCGGCGAAACCGGCGACGGCCATCGCCGCGGTGGCTGCCACAGCGACGAGGCCTTTGAGAACCTTATTCATTGTTCTCCCTTTCTTTCTTGTTTGAAATCTTGAATCTTCAGTTATGTGTGTTCAGTTATTGCCTAGTGGGCATTGGGTCGCTACGCTACGGTCCAGTCCCCCTTCTCCTAGACGAGTTCATCATTGCCGCCTCCTGACCTTGAGGGCCATTCCAGCCGCAACAACACCTATCAACGCAGCCACCAAAGCCGCCGCGTAAATCCAATAATCGCCAGCTCCACCAGTCCCCGGCAGAATCACACCCGGCTTGTTCTTGATGTTGCCACCATTGACAGTGAACGTGGTCTGCTCGTTGTAAGCGCTTGTACCTTCAGTATTGAAGTCGGTGTTCGCGTACCAATTGCCAGCGATGTTGCCGCCTTCCAGCGGGCCAATACGGAACTTGTGAGGAGTGTTATCAAGATCGTAGCCATCAGGCGCTTTGGATTCGACGAGTTCGTACTCACCCCAGACCAAGCCGCTGATCTTGAATTTGCCGGAGTCGCCATCCAAATCAACATATGCACCAGTCTGGGTGGAGCAATCGGCGACGTTGTTCTCGTCGTTCACGCAGTCGGTGACAGTGCCAAGCGTGGCATCCGCATCGATGTACTTGGCCACGCCATTCTCCCAAGAGAAGGTCTTCGTCTGCTTGAGGGTCCACTGGGAGCCGGGAAGCGGTTTGGCATTGTTGGAGTCCGAAGACACCTTGGTCCAAGTCACGGCACCGGTTTTACGAGTGTTTGCGATCTTGTTGCCAGTGTTACCTGCGCCAAACGCCGGGCTCCAAGTAGCGGTTCCGTTGGCGATGGTGATCGTGTACACCGTATCGGACACTTCGTAACCGTTCGGCGCGGCCTTCTCCTTCAGCTGGTACGTGCCATTCGCAAGGTCGGAAACCTTGAACTTGCCGGCCTTGGTATCTTCATCCTTCTTGCTGGAAACAGTGCTGTTTTCCAGCACGTTCACCACATTGCTTTGGGTCCGCAACACGGAGGCGACCGCGCGATGCTCGCCTCTGCGGGCAGCAACACGACGGCTACTGTATGCGGCGGTGGAGGTGACGGCGCAGCCGGAAGGCGCAGTGTCAAGTATCTCAGTTGCAGTGTTCAACGTCACAATGTCGCCACCGTTGAACGCAAAACCACTGTTTGCACCGGGACGATAGAAGGATTGCGCCGTAGTCCATCCTGCCTTATCTCTGCGGATTCGGAAACTGGCGCTAGCAGGCATGACTTCATTGATGGTGTACGACACGTAACCATTGCAGCCACTGGCAACCGTCATCTCTTTTCTGTTCGGCGGATCGCCGCTGTCCGACGGCCAATTGCCATTTGCTGTCTTCCACTCAAGAAACAGCTTCTGACCATTATTCTGGTTGAAGGCATCTTGCATCTTGAAGAACACCGTGGTGGTGGTTGCCGGCGGCTTGGTCACGTTCACCCTCAGGGTGACGTATTTTCCGGTACGAGTTTCTTTCGCCGTAATCGTCACCGTCGAAGAAGTCACCTTATTCGCGGTCAACGTGACGCTTGTGCCGGTGGTGGTGCTCAACGAGACGTTATCCGCATTGTTGGAAGTGGACCATTCAACAGTGTTGCCTTCAGGAGCCACGGAAGCAGTCAGCTTGAGGGTCTTGCCCTTCTCAAGACTGATTTCCCGACCATTGGTATAGCCGTTAATCGACACGGAAGTCTCTACGGTCACGCCGGAAACATTGACAGTGAACGATGCAGTGACATTACCATCAGCCGACTTCACGGTAATAGTGGTATTGCCATTGCCGGTCGGAGTGACCAAACCGTTTTCGCTCACTGCCGCCACGGCGCTGTCGGCAGACGACCACGTCAGCTTCGCATTGTCAATGAGCGTACCGTTCTGGTCATAGGCCACCGCGTGGAATTGCTGCGCAGTGCTGTTCGTAAACGACGCGGAAACCACTTCGTTATTATTCACATCAAAGATCTTGACGGACTTGACCTCTGTACCGGACTGGTCGTCAGTAATGTTCCAAGACTGCTCAGCAGTATTGCCATTCATCCTGGAGAGCGTCCACGTCGAACCGGCCAGCAACGTGTTGTTGTCGGTGCCGTCAACCTTCTGCCATGTAATCGAAGAGCCCGTCTTCTTATTGACGATCTTGCCGCCAGTCAGCAGTTTATCCGCTTCTCCGGTGAGTTCAGTGCCGTTACTGTTAAAGACATGAACAATGTTTTTTGCGGCTTCGGTAGTGTCACTAGTATTGATCTGGTAAATGTTGGTGTTCTGCGCATAACCTTCAGCCGTACCCGATTCCTTCAGGAAATAGGTGCCGTTCTTGGCGAGGTTGCCCAGCTGGAACGAACCTTCCGCATCAGCATCATCGTTCCAACCGCCATCTGCGATGGTGGCGAGAGCGTTCGTACCGTTTACCGCATCGTCCTTCTTGCCATACACGGTCCAGCTGGTTCCGCCGAGAGCATTGTGCCCAGCGGTGTCATCCACCTTGTTCCACGCGATCGCGGCGCAGGAAGTGGAGTACGAGCCGTTCCATGGCAGATTATGACGCTCCTGGTCCATATCCAGAGCCGAAGCGGAATGGCTACGTTCGTAGTTGATGAACGGATAGAATTTGCCGTCCTGACCGGTATTGCCTACCGCGTCAGGGTTGTACATGGCGAACGATCCACCGACCCATACGCGACCGTTGGTACTCACATGCGATTCAAAGCTGCCGTTCGGTACGAGAATGCTACCGAGCATGCCCGCAGCCGGGTCATCGTTGGTTTTCATGGAGAACGAGCCATCCCATACGTCATCATTCTTCTCAGCTGCAGAATTCTTGGCACTACGAGTCGTAGTACCCGAACCCTGACCACCTCGGATGACCACGTTGCTCGCATCCGCGAAGTTCCACATGATCTGCTGAGCACGCTTGACGTAGGCAGGGTCCATATAGAGACCGCCCAACTCCACGGTCTGATTATTCATATCGGTCCACCAGAACCGCCAACCATTGTGGAATCCACATTCCCACCGGTCACATTAATGACCACGGAAGAAGTGTCCGGAATATTCGAGAAGCTAAAGCTCACGCCGGTATACGACGAGGACTCGTTAAGCATGTTTGCCGGCAGATTGAACACCTGCATGGAGGACGTGCCATTGCCTACAAACTTGATGATCTTCTCATGCACGTTGTTGATGGTGAAGGTATAGCTTCCATCGAACTTCGTGCGAACAAGGCCGTTTTGATTTTCGTTATCTGACAAGATTGTCGCATCAGCCACGTAGACGCTGCTCGACTGCTGCTTGCTGAGGCCGCTCAGATTCCCCGACAGCGTCTTGATATAGGAGCCGAACTCGGTGAATGTCTGACCGGTGGAACCTATCTGATCATCATTCTGATTCCAGTTGACAGTACCGCTTGTATCGCTCAGCACGTAAACGGAGTTGCGATTGTCGTACTTGTTCTTATCGGTATTCTGCGAGCCGTAAGACGCACCGAGAATGTCGTTGGACGAACCGCCGTACACGTTGGTTGAAGCGCCAGCAATGTTAGCCGTATAACGTGGCTCCGAAGTCTTGGTCTGGCCGACCCATCCGGCATTACCCCAAGCCTGCGCACCGCCGACCCAACTGATGTCGTTATCGGAGCTATTACCTCTCACCTCAAGCGTGGAGGAACCTGTTGCCGGACGATACTGACCGCCAAAGCCCACAATGCCAAAACGGAAGCCTTTGTAGTCTTTTATATAACCATTCTTCGCGCCATCTTTATCCGTGTAATACGAAGTCCATAGCCCCTTAAGCGGATGCATAAGCAACTTGCCGTTCACAGCGGTCAGACCTTCGGCCTCGGCAGCGTATGAACCGAACGGCCCATTGACGTTATTCATATTGCCGGATGAGGCTTTCCGGCCTACATACATATCACCGCCAACATATGTGGCGATTCCGGAATCCACAGTTCCGCTACCTGTATCGGTGCCGAGGGAAATGCTGGTAGGCGTGCAGATTGCGCCGTCATTGTGACTTTCATCAGCTTTGGCATTGTAGGCGGGGAGGAGGGAAGTTACTGCTACGGTGGCCATCATGGCTACCGCTATGGCGGCAGCGGTCAGGGAGCGGGTACGCGAAAGCGCGCAACCGGTTGCCGATCGCGTTCCTGCATAGTGTCGTGGTGCGTTGCCGGCACCATTACGCCATTGCCTCATCTTGTCCCCTATCCGCAAAGTGTTCACCCTTCTGAGCCCCTCAACTCGAGGGTTGATATCCTTTGCATAATGCCGTTATCACTTCTGTTTTACGTATAGCTTCTGCGCTGTTCCCATCTCCGGCAACACAGCCGGAAACCTCTGTTTACCCTTTTCTCTGACCTACGGTTTACTATGATAACCTTTGCAGTTATGAAAACAAAATGAAACAGAAAGAACCCACACCCCCCTCCCCCGATACGTTTTTTCGTCCCCTCTCACGGGGACAACGCTTTAAAGCCTGATATTCAACGGTTTGTCAACGATTGCAAAATCAAAAAACACATGCTGATCATTGAATGAAATTCATCATTCATCAGCCCCCGATTGGCGTGTCATGAAACACATCACTGCAAATTGTTTCATTTTTTTCCTGAAAAACGTATGCCACACACCGTGACTACAGTGGGGGTATCCCTTATCAATCCACCCCAGGCCATCACAATCAGCCCGTCGGCATTGACGGGCTGCGGAAGGACAATGAGACTCGGCTCTCAGCGGCCAGTGCCATACACGGAATCAGTGCCACGCAGCACAAGCTGTGCACGCACGATCTCATACGGATTTTCGAGCGGCTCGCCTTCGATGAGCTTCATGGCCTTCTGCGCGGCCGCGCGACCCATCGCATACGGATCCTGGCGCATGGTGGTCAGGTTCACAGTGTCGGCGTACGGCGAATCGTCGAAGCCGATAATCGAATAGTCACTCGGCGTGTGGTGGCCGTAACGTTCCAAACGCAACACCAGCGGAATCGCCATCATATCCATCTGGCAGCAGATCGCGTCCGGGAACTCGTCCAACGCAAGCAGCGCGGTCAACGCCGAGTCGGCGAAGGTCTTGCCACGCGGCACAGAAACGACGCGCCACTTGAAGTCATGGGAGGCCCCCATCGTCTTGCAGGCGCGGATGAAGCCCTGTCCTCGCGCATCGATGGAGGAATTAATGGAATCGACCGCATCGGAGCACACGTACACGACATTCTTGTGCCCCAGATTGATCAGATGCTGGGCGGCGGTGAACATGCCGTCCTCATCGTCGATGGAGATGGTGGCGTCGAAGCCGTTTTGCGTCGGCGTATTGATGCCGATGATCGGCACGTGGATGCGCTTGAGCTGCTGGATTTCCTTCGGATCCACGCCGAACGACGTTACGAATACGGCGTCCACGTTGCGGCGGACGGGCAGATTCGTGAAGAATTCCTTGCGATTCTCGGCCGTGTCGACATGCTGGAACAGCGATACGTCATACCCGGCATTATGCATGACGGATTCGATTCCAGCGAACACTTCCGTATTGAACCAGCTAGTGATCTCTTCATTCATCAGCATCGCCACACGGTACGATTGGCCGGATTTCAGCGACGTGGCGGAACGGGAGATGTTGAAATCAAGCTTGTCCGCCGTTTCCAGCACCTTGCGGCGCGTACGTTCGGACACCAGTTCCGGCCGCGTGAACGCGCGCGACACCGTGGAAATCGACACACCCGCGCTTGGCCACCTCGCGAATGCCTGCTCTATCCATCTCTCAACCCCTTTGCGGTTTCTGCATCATAATCACAAACGTTCCCAGCCTTGGAAACACTCGCTTGAGCGGCGATGCTCTCTCAATCTGTTTCCATCATACTGCGAACGTTGTCAAAAATCACGCTAGTTTTGCACAAATCGCACAAATTATCAAAATAACCGGGTAAACCGCGTAAAAAGCCCATTTCGTCCACTGATGCTTATAGCCCAGCCTGCCGTTGTAGTAGTGCATGAACGCCACGCCCACGCCCGGCGCGATCATCATCACGGCGCCGAACAGGCCGGCTGTGAACATCATCGAATTCTCATACTGGCGCATCAAAGCGAAAATCAGCACGAAGCCAAGCGTCACCGAACCGATGCTCATCATATGCTGGCGTAGGCCGATACGCAGCAGCAGGTCCCACAGCAGACCAATCACCACCAGTCCGACCGACAACAGCACCTTCATGGCCTTCTGATAGCGCGACGCCACCCAATCGAGCGCGGCAAGCACAACAAACGCAACGAACAGGCCGAAAACGGGATTCTGCGAGCCCAGGTCGAAAGCCTTATGCGATGTGGCGAGGTCGTACGGCACCTCGCACACCACGGCGAGAATGAACAGCTGCAGGCCGTACGCGACCCGGCTGTGCGTTTCACGGAAACCCTGCACCAGCAGCCACGCGTAGATCGGAATGGCGAACCAAGATATGACCTCGCTTAAGACCATCGCCGTGAGCGACGTCATATTATTGACGTCGGAACCGAAAAACAGCGGCACAATGGTGGTGCTACCAGCTGACAGAGCCAACGCCACAGCGCCGATGACCTTGAGCTGGAACACCGTCAGTCCGCGGTGCTTCTTCTTGGTACGGCGAGCGCCGCCGAATCCGATCTGTTCAATCGAATCAGCTCCAGCACCCTGCTCGGCATAGCTTTCCATATGTCCTCCTCAGTTCCGCATACGGCCTTTCGTGCGCCCAAGACGCCCAGTACGCCCAAGACGCAACCTACGCGCGTTTCACGCGTTCAGCACGAATTTCAGCAGACCGTCGTAGTCGGCACCGGTAAACGAACATACCGCATGCTCCGACTTGGGCGGGTCGCTCATCGGCGAAATTTCCGTACGGAAGTATGCTGCGTCGAGACCGGCGGAATTGGCTCCGATAATATCGTTTGCTTCATCGTTGCCCACCATGAGCGCGTTTTTTGCGATTACGAACTCGCGGTCGAGAGCCAGCATGTACAGTCGCGGGCAGGCTTGCGGATTTTCTCTTCGCTGGAGATAATCACGTCGTCCAGTACGTTCGCCAAGCCGGTCATTTCCAGTTCGGGGCGAGTATAGCAGGCTTGTGCGTTGCTTAGCAGCGCCACGACGACGCCGGCCTCCTGCAATGCTCGATCATGTCGAGTGCGCCCGGATACAGGCGGATCATGCTGGTGCTGCCCTGCCGGAACGCCCATGCGGCTTTCAGCGCGGCTTGCGGCAGTGCCAGTTTCTTTTCAGCCTCCTCACTACGGTTCATCAGCAGCGACCGGTAGACCGGCAGGATATCGAATTCATCCCATCCGTTACGGACGATTGCACGATCGGCTTGATGGACCATTTCGCGGGCCTCAAGTTTTTCGAAGCGTTCGCGCATTTTCGTCGACCGATTCGTAGTCGGCACCCAGTTCGCAAACGCAGTCATATAGCGCCTGCCAGGCGGTTTCGCTCTGTTCGTCTGTACGAATGTCGATCAACGTCCCGTAGAGGTCGAAAAATACCACTTCATATCGTGGATTATGAGCTCCGGCTCCCACTTCTCGTATCCTTTCTGGTTTTCCGGCCCCATTGCCGTATCGGTTACGGCAACCGCAGCTTTGCGGTCGCCGTTTTGTAGCTTCCCTACTGAGAGTATTACTGCAACCGCCAGATTGCAAACGTATGCGGTGGAACAATCAAATAATCGCCATCACCTGCGCTCACATTGCCTTCCACCGGACTGACGGACGAGCCGAGACCACACCAGTATCTCCGTATTCCGCCAATCGGTTCCAAACCCGTTACGGCCACGTCAATAACGCCGACGTGTCTGCCTGGATTGGCGGCCATCAGATAATCGCCGACGCGGAACACGAGTTCGTCGCCTTCCGTATCGACGATATTGCGATTGCCGTCGAACCACTGTGGATCAGACTTGCGCAATGCAATCAACTTCGCGTAATACTCAATCAAATCGCGCTTCTGCCATGCACGGTTCCAATCGAGCCAGTTAAGCTCTTTGGCGGAATCGTAAGAATCAGAGCTGCCGAATTTGGTACGTGCGAACTCCTCGCCGGACAGCATGAACGGGATGCCAGCGGAGGTAAGCGTGATACCCACAGCCAGCTTGTTGGCATCCATCACGTCGGTCAGCGCGGCCGCAATCTGCGGACCGACACCGGCCAGCCCTTCCGCCGAGAAATCGGCGTCATACATGACTTTTGGCACATCCACGGTATTTTCGTTAACGCCTTCGGCCACGGTGCTGCCCAACGAACCAGCCGCAAAGCTCGCGCACAACTTGTCCCACAGCGTGAGGTCGTCGTGCGCGGACACGTATTGAATGACCTGGCCTGCCACTCCTTCCGAATGTTTGCCGCGACGCCACGCGTCCACGGCCTCACGCGCAGCCGCTACGTTCTCGTGCATGCCACCGTTCACATAACCCGGGCGGTCCGAGAAGAACACATGGCCCTTGATGGTGTCTCGCGTGGTGTCGCAGAAGTGGCCGATGCGACTGTCAAGCTTCGACAGGCCTGACTTGTCAGCCAGCACGGTGTCGCTGGGCAGCGGCGCGGTGGCGCCCGCGGACCACGGTTCGCCGTACATGAGAATGTCGCGTCCACGGCCGGGAATCTCATCCAGAGCAGCACGCACGGCATTCATGGTGTCCACGTCGATCAGACCCATCAGGTCGAAACGGAAGCCGTCCATGTGGTATTCGCGCGCCCAGAACGTCACGGATTCCACGATGAACCGGCGGAACATCTTGCGTTCGGTGGCCATATCGCAGCCGCAGCCGGATCCGTTGGCCAGCGCGCCGTTGGGCTTACGGCGCAGGAAATAGTCCGGCACCGACCGCTCAAACCAATTATCGGGCGAGAACATGTGGTTGTAGACCACGTCCATGATCACTTTGATGCCGGCGTTGTGCAGCGCCTGCACCATCTGCTTCACTTCGCGGATGCGCACCGACCCGTCGAACGGATTGGTGGAATACGAGCCTTCCGGCACGTTGTAATTGACCGGATCGTACCCCCAGTTGTAGCGATCGCAGGTCTCTTCGTCCACGGAACCGAAATCGTAAATCGGCATGAGCTGCACCGCGGTGACGCCAAGTTTCTTGAGATATGCGATGCCCGTGGGAAAGTCGGGATGCCCGTCCAGAGACGTACCGTCGTCGGTGAACGCCAGATACTTGCCCCGATGCGATTCGGGGAAACCGCCGGCGGGATCATTGCTGAAATCGCCCACATGGGTTTCCCAGACCACCGTCTGTGCAAGCGGCACGTCCGGCATATGGTCGCGGTACCAACCATCCGGATTGGTGCGGCTGAAGTCCACGACCATGCTGCGCCGGCCGTTCACACCGGCCCCGCGCGCCCACGGGTCGGCGATGCGGTCGACGGAACCGCAATCGCGTTCGATCAAAAAAGTCGTAATACACGCCGTGCATGTTGTCGGCGAAATCGTACGTCCAGGAACCATCGGATTCCGGACGCATCGTGTACTGTCCAATCAGAGCGTCGCCGCTTTCCCCCATGGAGCCACGCGAGAACAGTCTCAGGGTCACCTTCTGTGCGGAAGGAGCCCAAAGAGCGAACTGGGTGCCGGTTTCAGTAACAACGGCACCCAGCGGCCGTTCCAGACACAGCGGGAACGGTTCGGCGACGCTCGTGTTCGGCTGTGCAAAGTTGTCTACGAGCGTCATTATTGCGTTACCTTTCCGTCAGCCCTTCACGGAGCCCGACATGGACTCCTGATAGAAGCGCTGCATCACAATGAACAGGATGGCGATCGGAACGGAGATCACGACCGCGGCCGCGGCGAAGCGGGCAAACCAGTTCTGGATATATTCCTTCTGCAGCATGAGCCACAGGCCCAATGCCACGGTGTAGTTGGATTGCGTACGGCAGATCACCTTGGCCATGACAAAGTCGAGCCACGGGGTCAGGAAGCCGATGATGGCCTGGTAGACGATCATGGGCTTGCAGATCGGGATGATGATCTTATGGAACACCTGGAAACGGGTGCAACCGTCGAGCAGGGCGCTTCGTCCAGCGAGGTCGGAATGGTGTCCATATAGCCCTTCATCACGTAGAAGCCAGCGCCGGAACCGGCGGAGTACACGAGAATCAACGCCACGGTAGTCATGGTGCCGCTTGACAGGCCCAAGGCCTTCAAGATGAAGTAGATGGCGGTGACGGCCATGATACCCGGGAACATGCCAAGAATCAGCACAACGTTCATGAAAGTCTTGCGCACACGGAAACGCATACGGCTCATGCAGTACGCCACGGAGAGCACGAAGATCAGAGAAATCGCACAGGTGAAGCAGGCGATGATGAACGTGGTGCCGAACATCTTCGGGAAGTCCAACACGTTGCGGTCGGTGAACAGCACCCTATAGTTGTCCAGAGTCCACTCCTTCGGGAAGAAGGAGCTGGTGTACGGGGCGGTGTTCTTATTGAACGACTCCGCGAACACCCATACGATTGGGACGAGCCAGATGACGGCCAGAATGGCCAGGAACAAGTGGGCGAACACGTCGCCGGTGATACGGCGGATCTTCTGGTCGTGCAGAAGGCCGTGGCTTTCCACTTTGGTTGCGGAATGCTTGTTGCTCATCGGAATGCCTCCTCATTCTTATAGGAGCCGGAATTGCGGTAGGTGATCAGCGAAACGATGGCCAACACGACGAAGGTCATGATGCCGATCACGGCACCGAGATTGTAATCCTGCTTGTCCACGGTCAGCTTGTACAGCCAGGTGATAAGCAAATCAGTGGAGCCTGCGGAATCGCCCAATGGCGTAGGATCGCCGCCGGACAGCAGGTAAATGACGTTGAAGTTGTTCACATTGCCCGTGAAGGTGGTGATCAGATACGGGGTGAGCACGAAGATAATGTACGGCATGGTGATCTTAGTAAAGATCTGCCACCAGTTGGCACCGTCGATCTTCGCCGCCTCATACTGATCGGCCGGAATGTTCTGCAGAATACCAGTGATCTGCATGATGGTGTACGGAATACCGACCCACAGGTTGATGACGATTACGGTGACACGGGCCCAAGTGGCGTCGGTGAAGAACGGCAGCGGGCCGTCAATCCAACCCCACGTCTGCAGCATGCGGTTCACCGCACCCTGCGGCTGGAGCATGGTGTGCATGACCAGCAGGGACACGAACTGCGGAACGGCGATGGACATGGAGAAGCAGGCACGCCAGAAACCCTTGAAATGGGTGGTCTTGCGGTTGATGATCATGGCCACGAACATGCCGAAGAAGAAGTTCAGGAAGGTGGCGAAGAAGGCCCAGACCAAGGTCCACACCAGCACGCGTCCGAACAGTGCGGCGTTAACGGTGCCGCCGCTGTTGGAGAAGACCTTGGCGAAGTTCTCAAAGCCGACCCAGTGGAACAGCACGAGGTGCTTGTGGTCATAGCTGGTGAATGCCATGGAAATCATGAAGATCAACGGAAGCACAGTGAACACGGCAATGCCCAGCGTGGGCAGGAACATCAGCAGGACGTGAGCCTTGGCATCGAGCAGCTCGCGGACATCGTCCATGAAGCTCGGAGCCTTGCCGTTCTCCTCGAGCAGCACCTGGGACTTGTATGCAGAGCGCACGGACATGACCCACAGGCCGATGAAGGCAGCGGTGATAACCAGAGTGGCGACACCGTACAACAGGATGACCACGGAACGGTCAGGTTCGGTGTAGACCCAGAAGCCGTCGACCAGCTTCTTGCCGCCTGCATTGGTGCCCAAGGTCGGCAACTTGGAAAGATAGTCCACACCATTGATTGCCATGAACACGAAGTATGCGATTTCCAGCGCCAGCATGGCAATGCCCTTGACATACTGCTTGCGCACGATATCGCCAAGACCAAACACCACTGCGGAAAGCTAGTGAACAGGTCACCACGCCGGAACGCCGCCCTTACCGTGTAAGGCGACGGAGAAACATAATCAGCACCCTGCTTCCGAAGGCGCTTCATCTCCCGCGGGGAAAGAGTTGTTGCTGTCATTTCGACTGCCCTCTCATATGGATATTGAAAGATAAAAAAAGCTTTGCTCCCGGACAAGGGGAAGGAGAATTTAAAAACCTTGCCCGGGGAATGCAAAGCTCGGAGGAGGAGTGAGCCACTATGCAAAGTGGAGAGAGACACCGCGACTCGAAGCATCTCTCAAAGCTGCAGGATGGCTGGGGGGATTTGGCAGTGCCAACCACCTGCATTCTTCAGTTATTGGATTTTTAGAATTACTGATTTCACTCAGCGATCTTGCCACCGGCCTGCTTGACCCAATCCTGGTACTTGGCGGCAGCGTTGTCCTTGGTGATTTCCTTGTTGACCAGGGCCTTGCCGAAGGTTTCGGCCGGAGTCCACCAATCGTTCATGCCAGACAGACCGGACTGCAGGAGGGCGGTGTTGGCCATGGTGTCGGCCTGGGCCTTGGCTGCGACGTCGTCGGTGGTCAGATCAGACAGGGACTTGTCGGTCGGCGGGATGGCGCGCATCTCGTAGTGCAGCTTCTGAGCTTCGGTGGAGCGAGGTAAGCCGCGAACTGAGCGGCGGCCTTCGGGTTCTTGGCGTTCGGGTTGTAAGCAGCGGCCTTGGTGGCGGCGAAGGACTTCATCTGCTTCTTCTGGCCGTTCACGGTGAAGGTCGGCAGAGAGGTGGCGGCGTAGTTGTCACCCAGGGCCTCCTTCACGTCCTTAGCGGACCAGGTACCGGAGAACAGCACGTCGGCGGAGCATCCTTGATGGCTGCGAGGCCGGAAGCGCCATCGTCGTTGGAGAAGTTCGGGTTGGCGACCACATCAACCAGATAAGAGGTGATATCGGCGCCGTCCTTCGGGAAGACCATGCCTGCGTCAGCATCATTGCCCTTCTCGCCGAACAGGCTCAGGCCATCATAGAAGCCGTTGATGTACCAAGAATTCTGCAGGGAGAACGCGACCTTGGCCTTGGAAAGGATGGTATCGAAGTCCTTGGCCTCATCCTCGGTGATCTTGGACTTGTTGTAGTACATGAACCACGTGTTGTCGGTGTACGGCACGCCATAGAGCTTGCCATCGGTGCCGGTGACGGAGTTGACTTCGAGGTCGCCGTTCTGTTCCTTCACCTGCTTCTCAGCGTCGGTGCCCAGCTGGCCAATGGCCTTGGCGTCCATTAGAACACCCAACTGATCGGAAGCGAACATATAGACATCGGCCGCCGCGGACGGATCAGTGCTGACCTGCTTGGAAGCATCGCCTTCGGAGACCACGTCATTCTTCCACGTGATATTGTATTCCGGATGCGCCTTGGCGAAGTTCTCTTCGACCTTGCCCAGCCAGTTGGTGTCCTTGGCCTGGTCTTCCTGCGGGGCCCACACGCTCAGCGTGACGGCCTCGGTGGAGCCGGAAGCGTTCTTATCGCCACCGTCGGAGGAGCCACCGCACGCAGCGAGCGGAACCAGCATAGAAACGGCAGCAGTAAGTCCGATTGCCTTCTTCCAATCGATCTTCATTGATCTTCCTTTCCTCACATAACCTTGTGTTCCTCAACATCTCCGGTTAAATGGTACGGACCAAAACCCTGCATACGTTCACATCATCGTTCTTGGATGATTACCAACAACACTGGGGCCACCAAAAATGTATCAGTGATTGTTAGTGTAGCACGTTTCTGCCAACGTTTGCAATTCAGCGTTATGATTGTTTCAAAGAAACACCGCAAACCGCGAAATATCAAGGAGACACACCCTCATGCTTCCCCCCGCGAAACACCCCCACCCCAAATGGCTTGCGACGCAATTTTTTATGAAATCTATCCACAGTCCTTCGTCGACTCCAATGGCGACGGCATCGGAGACATCCCCGGAATCACTTTAAAACTGGACTACATCAAGGATCTCGGATGCAACGCGATCTGGCTCAATCCTTGTTTCGACTCGCCATTCAAAGACGCCGGCTACGACGTGCGCGACTACAAAAAGGTGGCATCACGCTACGGCACCAACGACGATCTCATTGCGTTGTTCGACGCCGCCCACCGGCGCGACATGCACGTGATCCTCGATCTCGTGCCAGGCCACACCAGCGAGGAACACGAGTGGTTCCACCGCAGTTGCAAGGTCGAACGAAACAATTATTCCGACCGCTACATCTGGACAGACTCATGGATCTCCGGTGGCGACGGACTGCCATTCATCGGCGGCGAATCGCCCCGCAACGGTACCTACATCTTGAACTTCTTCAAATGCCAGCCGGCGCTCAACTACGGTTTCGCGCACCCCGAACGTAGCTGGCAGAAGCCAGCCCTTGGTCCGGACGCGAAGGCCACTTGCGACGCGATGGTGGACGTCATGCGGTTCTGGCTTTCCCGTGGCGCAGACGGCTTCCGCGTGGATATGGCCGACAGCCTCGTCAAAAAGGACGATGAGGGCAAGCCTTACACCATCCGCACCTGGCAGTACATGTTCGCCCGGATCCGCCCGGCCTTCCCCGAAGCCGCGTTCGTTTCGGAATGGGGACGGCCAGAGGAGTCGATGGCCGCCGGCTTCGACATGGATTTTTATCTCGATTGGCGTTGGGACGGCGTTCCCAACGGCTACAACATGCTGTTGCGCAACGTGGACGACCCGTTGAGCCGCAAGGGCGACAAGAGCTATTTCAACGCCGATTCCGGCACACCGATCAGCGAATTCCTGGACGAGTACGAGCCGCGTCTGCGCGAAGCGGAAACGGCCGACGGAAATTTTAATTTCATCACCTGCAACCACGACACCGCACGCGTGGCGCCGCGACTGTCGCAGCGCGAAATCGCCCTGGCATACTGCACGCTGTTCGCGATGCCGGGCGTGCCGTTCCTGTATTACGGCGACGAAATCGGCATGCGATACCGCGCACTGCCCGGCAAAGAAGGCGGCTACGTGCGCACCGGTTCGCGCACACCGATGCAGTGGGGTGCGAACGACGCATCCGGAGCACTTCACGTGTCCGATTCTGCAGAATCGGACATTCGGGCTGGCGATGTGACCGGTGGCAGCTACCTGCCCGCCGACCCGTCCGCCGACGCCCCGACCGTCGCCGCACAGCAGGCCGACGCCGAATCACTGTGGCATACGGTGCGCTCCATACTCCACGTCAAGGGGGAATGCGACGCCTTGCGGTCGGGGGCTACGTTCCATGCAATCGAACGCGATAGAGTGTTCGTTTTCGAGCGTTCCACCCACCTGCAGAAGCTGATCATAGCCGTCAATCCAAGCCGCGATTGCAAAGCTTTGCAGTTACCAGATGGTAGTTATCGGACGATTTTCAGCATCGGCGAAAACGAAATTAGCGGCACTTCGCTGCGTCTAGGTCTGCAAAGCTTTGCAATTCTCGAAGCCGAGTAGCAGACGAGCAATGCCCCGTTGGAATAATCGTTTGCAATGCGGAGCGCTGCGCCTTCGTATTGCAAACGATAGTCAATATGGAAAAACAATTCCGGTTATCTATATTCCTGAAATTAGAGCAAAATCGCAATATAGCAACACTCTCTTACCGCAAAACACGCTTTGAAAACGATATCATACCGTGATATAGTTATCTTTGGTGCGAATGCCACCAGCATCGAAGCTGCGGCAATCGCAAGCAATGTAGCATGTCAGCCGTCACAAACGCGCGGAAAGAAGGGACCTATGACACAGACCCAGCAGACCGAAAGCGCAGAACGCATCGCACGGCCTCTTATCCAGCTCGCCAAGCTCAATGGCATTTCCACGTCGTATATCGACCAGCTCGGCACCTATGTGGAAATCCGCGACGAAGTGCTCGTCTCCGTATTGGCCGCACTCGGCGTGGACGCATCCAGCGACGAAGCGATCACCGCCTCCTATGCGGCGACCCAGCAGCGCATCGCAGACACACTTGTTGAGCCGACCGTCGTGAAGTTCATCGGCAAGGAAGCCGTCACGCCAATCCGCGCGAAAGGAAACGACGTGGCGCTGAAGCTGACGTTGGAAGACGGCACGGAATATGCGGGCGATCTGACCGCGTATCTGACGGGCTCGAACGCAGATGACGGCTCGCTGCAACTGACGCTGCCGGACGATATTCCCGCCGGCTACCACACGCTGGCCGTCGATGCCGGCCCGCTGCACGCCGAAGCCGCGCTGATCTGCGCACCGGCACGCATCGAACTGCCGCCAGCAGTAGCGGAAAAGCAACGTTGGGGCTGGATGGCACAGATGTATTCCATCCGTTCCGCTGAATCCTGGGGCGTGGGCGACTATGGCGATCTGAAGCTGCTGCTGTCCGACGCGGCAACGAAATCGCATGCCGATTTCATGCTTATCAACCCGATTCACGCCACCGCGCCGGTGCCGCCGCTGGAGCCGTCGCCGTATCTTCCCGAATCGCGTCGTTTTCTCAATGTGACGTACATCCGTCCGCAGGATATCGCTGAATATGCGGAACTCAACGAGGCGGACCAGGCCGAAGTGGCGCGTCTGCACGCGGAAGCCTCGCCAGCCAACGACAGTATCGAGCCGCTCGACATCAATTCCGCTTGGTGGCACAAGCGCCAGGCGCTGCAGCTTGTGTACAACGTGCCGCGTTCCGTCGAGCGTCAGGCCGCGTTCGACGCGTTCAAGGAGGCCGCGGGTCCGGATCTGCGCGCGTTCGCCGCATGGTCGGTGGCGTTCCAGGTGTGGGGCGCGCCGTGGGAAGGCACGTGGTTCAAGGACACGAACCGCGATTCGCCTGAAGTGGTGGAGCTCATGCGCGAGCACGCCGATATGGTCGATTTCGAATGCTGGCTGCAGTGGATCGCCGACGAGCAGGTGACAGCCGCGCAGAACGCCGCCCGTGACAGCGGTATGGCACTCGGCCTCATGCAGGATATGGCCGTGGGCGTGCACTCGCTCGGCGCGGACGTGTGGTGGAATCCGGAACGTTTCGCAGTAGGCAGCGTAACCGTGGGCTGCCCACCGGACTTCTACAACCAGCAGGGTCAGGATTGGGGCCAGCCGCCGTTCAATCCGAATTATCTGGCCAAAACTGGTTATGGCGTGTACCGCGAGATGGTGCACAACATGTTCTCGCACGCGGGCGCGGTGCGCATCGACCATGTACTCGGCCTATTCCGTCTGTGGTGGATTCCGCAGGGCGAAGGCGCGCGCGGTGGCGCGTACGTTACGTACGACTATGAGGCGATGATCGCGATCCTGACCATTGAAGCGTCCCGCGTGAACGGTTTGGTGGTCGGCGAGGATCTGGGCACCGTGCCTGATTACGTACGCACGGTACTCGGCGAGCACGGCCTGCTGGGCTGCATGGTGGAATGGTTCGCCCGCGTGGACGACCCCCCCCACGCCGGCGACCCGTACGCCGATCCGTCCACGTACCGCAAGTACGCGCTGGCTTCCGTCACCACGCACGACCTGCCGCCGACCGCCGGCTACCTGCAGTTCGAGCACGTCAAGCTGCGCGAACAGCTGCACCTGCTGTCCGGCCCGGTCGAGGAGTTCCAGGCTTCCGCCACCGCCGAACGCGACGCGATGATGGACCGTCTCGTGGAGTCCGGCCTGATCACGCCGGAAGTGGCGGGCGATGTGGAAGGCCACATCCAGGAAATCGTCGAGGCGATGCACAAGATGCTGCTCAAGTCGCCGTCCGTGCTGCTGCAGGCCGCGCTGGTGGATGGCGTGGGCGAGACGCGCACGCAGAACCAGCCGGGCACGTCCAGTGAATACTCCAACTGGCGTGTGCCGCTGGCAGGCCCGGACCTCAAGGTGGTGCACACCGATGAAGTGTTCGATCTGCAGCGCGTGCAATCGCTTGCCGCCATCATGAACGGCGAGAAGTAGCGTTTAGACTTACCATTCCCCTTTCCTTACAAACCAAATTCCGGTCCTCCTTGTGGAGGGCCGGAATTTTTCATATATGCAAGGCGATTTGGGAGCGGCCAGGTTCAGCGGTCGATCAGCCCAGCAGCAGCCAGACTGAGGCGTCGCTATCCAGCTTGCCATCGTCCGTCAACGGCACGGAATTGGCGATGGCGACCGCATCGTCCGGCAGGGCGATCGGCTCGTCGCCGAAATTGGTGACGGACAAGAATCGACGGCCTTCCGTGGCCGGACGCGAGTAGGCGACCACCGTATCGCCCATGTCCAGCAGGTCGGCGGACGTGTCTCCGGTCGCCGTCAGCACCGTCTGTCGCAACTGCAACAGCTTGCGGTACAAGTGCAGCATGGAACCGTTGTCATCGGCCTCGACGTCGGCCGCGAAATCCTTGAACCAGGCCGGCTGCGGCAGGTGCGCGTCGGCGGAATCGCCCTGCTCCGGGCCGAAACCGAACGTGCCGCCGGTGATGAAGTCCGGGCTCCACGAAGCCGGTTCGCCGCAATCGGCAGCCTTCCACGGCATCGGTGCACGGCAGCCGTCACGACCCTTGTCGGTGAAGTTGCGACGGGTGTTGAACGGCGTCGGATCCTCAAGACGATCCCACGGAATGTTCGCCACTTCGAACAGGCCCAGTTCCTCGCCCTGATACACGTAGGCGGAACCCGGCAGGCCCAGTTCCATCAGCGCGGCTGCGCGGGCGCGACGGGTGCCGAGCTCACGATTCTCGCGGTAGGTCTCTCCGTCACGCAACAGCCAATCGTGCGCCAGCTGGTGGTACGGAGCGTCCTTCACCTGCGGCAGACCGAAACGCGACGGACTGCGCGGCACATCGTGGTTGTTCATAACCCACGTCGTGGTGGAACCGTGCGTTTCCTCGGCGGCGCGCAAGCCGTCAGCAATGGCCGTACGGAACTCGTCGGCGAACCAGTTGGCTTCGGCGAACTCGAAATTGAACACCTGGCCGAGCTCGTCGGTGGACGCGTACAGATGCTGCGATTCGGCCTTCACCCACGCCTCGCCGACGGCGAAACGCGGCGGATTGTACTCGTTGAACACCTGACGCCATTCGCGGTAGATGTCGTGCACTTCCGGACGGTCCCACAGCGGGCTGAACGCGCCGTCCGCCGGCAGCACATGCTGCACCGCGGCCGGATCCATGTCGGCCAGCGGCACGGAATCGAGGTCCTTGGCCAAGCCGTGCGCCACGTCGATACGGAAGCCGTCGGTGCCGTGGTCGGACCAGAATCTCAACGTTTTCTTGAATTCCTCGTGCACGTCCGGATTCTTCCAATTCAGATCCGGCTGCTCCTTGGCGAACATGTGCAGGTACCACTGTCCGTCATCGACCTGCTGCCACGCCGGGCCGCCGAACAGCGACTGCCAGTCGTTCGGCGGCAGCTCGCCGTGCTCGCCGCGGCCTTCGCGGAAGATGTAGCGGTCGCGTGCGGCCGAACCTCGGCCGGCGGCGAGCGCCTCGATGAACATCTTGTGCTTGTTGGACGTGTGGTTCGGCACGATGTCGACGATCACCTTGATGCCGGCTTCATGCGCGGCGGCGGCCATCGCGTCGAAATCGGCCATGGTGCCGAGGCGCGGGTCCACGTTGCGGTAGTCGATCACGTCGTAGCCGCCGTCGGCCAGGTCGGACGGGTAGAACGGGCTCAGCCAGATCGCGTCGATGCCGAGATTCTTCAGGTAATCCATTTTCTCGGTGACGCCGGCGATGTCTCCCAACCCGTCGCCGTTCACGTCTTTGAAGCTGCGCGGGTAGATCTGGTAGACGACGGCTTGCTTCCACCAATCGTCACGCATGTTGTTTGCTGTCACGATAACCCCTTTTGTCGTAGTCCATCGGATGCGGAGCACTGTCTCCGCTACATGAAAACGATAACATCAAGCAAAGCGAAACGCTAATGAAAACTTAATCATTGCAGCACATCAAACGTTTTGACGAAAATGTGCATACTCCAGCTGTATCGAGTAGAATCGCGGAAGATTCGACTTGCATACGTTGCCAACGGATGCCATACGAAAGGCGATTATGAAGTTCCTCTCCCCCGATTCCGGCTTTATGCGCGGCCTGAGCGACGCCGTCGACGCGATCTGGATCAACATTCTGATGCTCATCACCAGTATTCCGATCATTACGATCGGCGCGGCGCTGACCGCCGGCCACGACGCCACCCGCCGCACGCTGTCCGGCGAAGGCACGGCGACGCGCAACTATTTCGCCGCCTTCCGCTCGAATTTCGCGAAATCAACCGGCTACTGGCTGATTTTCGGCACGACCGGCGCGCTGTGCGTCTACTCGTGGATCGTGCTGCAGATCACGCCGCTGCTGATTCCGAAATTCGCGCTGACGATCGTATGGCTGATCGGTTTCGAATGGGTTTGGGCATTGCAGGCACGTTTCGAAAACTCGTTTTGGCGCACGCTCGGCAACGCTTTTGTGTTCGGCGTGAGCAACATCGGGCATACGTTGGCATTGATTGCGATTGACGCGGTGTACGTCGCGCTGCTCGTGGCCAGCTGGTTCTACATGCCGCAGGGCCTGTTCCTGCTGCTCGTGCTCGGCTACGGCACCATGCTGATGCTGCATTCGCCGATTCTCGAGCATGTCTTCCGCAAGTACATCAGCAAGTAATTAGGCACGAAAAAGGGACTGATTCGTCACAGCTACCTTAATTTTCTGGGTGAAAATCAGCCCTTCACCGCGCCGCCTTCGGCCCTGCAATTAAGGACCGCGCTACGCGCGGGCTCAACGTTACCCTCGCGGCATAGCCGCTCGGGCTGAGCCTGGGAACAGCGCACTGCGCTGTTCCCTAAGGGCTGATCGAAGATCAGCCTTAACGGCTCCAGCCATAACACCCTTGACGATGTACTTCTGGCAGATCAGGTAGAAGATGATGATCGGGATGATGGCCATGACCAGGCATGCCATCATGGCGCCCATATCCACGGAACCATAACCGCCCTTCAGATACTGCACCGCCACGGAAATGGTCTTGTACTTGCCCAGGTCGAGCGTCAGGTACGGCAGCAGGTAGTCGTTCCAGATCCACATGGCCTGCAGAATAGCCACGGACACAATGGACGGCTTCATGATCGGCACCACGATCTGGAAGAAGATACGCGGCACGGAAGCACCATCGATCATGGCGGATTCTTCCAGCGATTCCGGAATGCCCTTAACCACACCGGTGAAGATGAACACGGCCAGACCAGCGCCGAAGCCCAGATACACGAAGCACAGACCCCACGGGGTGTTGAGCTTGAGCATATCGGCCAGCTTGGAGAGGGTGAACATGACCATCTGGAACGGTACAATCATGTTGAACAGGAACAACGTGTACAGCAGCTTTGCAGCCCAGTTGTTCACGCGGACAATCCACCATGCGCACATCGAAGTGCACACCAGAATCAGCGCCACGGAACCGACAGTGATGAGCAGGGTCCAGCCGAAACTGGCAAAGAAGTTCGTGGTATCGAGGCCACGCGTATAGTTTTCAAGTCCAACGAACGCCTTACCGGTCGGCAGGGAGAACGCGTTACGAGAAATATACGCCTTCTGCTTGAAAGAGTTGATGATCACCAGCACGATCGGGAAGATCCACGCCAGCGAAACCACCGCGAACAGTACGGACCACAGTGCGCCGTGCTTGACTTTTTCTCCGGAGTTCATGCCTCCACCTCCTTGCTCGTGGTGAGCTTGTTCTGGATGAGCGCCACGATGGCCACCAGAATGAAGAACAGCACTGCCTTCGCTTGGCCGACGCCTTCCCAGCCCATACGGCCGTAGAACGTGCGGGTAATGTTCATTGCCAGACCTTCAGACATGTTCGACGGAGCGCCGTTGGTCAATGCAAGGTTCTGATCGTACAGCTTGAAGCCGTTGGTGACGCACAGGAACGAGCATACGGTGATAGACGGCATCATCAGCGGAATGATGATCTTGAACATGGTCTGGGTGCCGTTTGCGCCGTCCACGGAAGCCGCTTCGAGCACGTCGGTCGGCAGCGACTGCATGCCTGCGATGTAGATAATCATCATATAGCCAATCTGCTGCCAGCACACCAAGATGACCAAGCCCCAGAAGCCGTAGGTTGCGCTATACGTCAACGCGCGGCCCCAGTGAGCGAGAATGCCGTTGAGCAGCAGCATCCAGATGTAGCCCAGGATAATGCCACCGATGAGGTCGGCATGAAGAACACCGAACGGAAGATGTTGGAGCCCTTGATGGCCTTGGTAAGCATATATGCGATGGCAAACGCAACCACATTGATCACAACCGTAGTGACAATGGTCAGCGCCGTCGAGAAACCTAACGCATGCAGGAATTCCTTATCCGCAAGTGCCTTCTGATAGTTTTTAAGTCCAATGAATTCCGAGTCAGTCACAGTTGTGAACTTGCAGAAACTCAAATACACACCCATGATGAACGGGATTACAAACCCGATGATAAATGCAGCGAACGTCGGTAGCGCAAACAGAGCCCACCACTTTCGTATCGCTTTGCCGGCCATGCTGATCATAGCTTGCCTGCTTTCTTTCCTCTCCATTCCAACACCGCAGCAACGCGGCATGGAAACCAACTGCCCCAAATCGGCGAATCACTGCATTGTTTTTCGCCTTTTTAGTTTTTACAGTTGTTATAATAAACAGCGCGACGCGAAATGTCAAACGTTGTCATTTTTACATGTCATAAATCATATATTCTGCATCGTTGTCATAGTATTGACAGCCTGAAAGCATTGTAAATATCAGCCCCGCAACAACTGTGGCACAAATGAAAAACGTTTGTAATCCAACTTTTGCAAGAGTGTTTCAATACAGTATGCTGAATATCCAGTAGTTCTACTATACAAGGGGTCACCATGAAAAGCAGCATTCAAGACGTGGCACAACTTGCGCACGTCTCCATTTCAACGGTTTCTCGCTCCTTCACACGTCCCGACCTTGTGTCGAAAGCCACGCGTGACAAAGTCATGAAAGCCGCCGACGAATTAAATTTTTCCATCTCGCGCTCCGCTGCAGCACTCAAAACCGGCCGCGCGCTACGAATCGCGGTGCTGATTTCCGGCCGACTCAATCTGTGGTTCAGTTCGTCCATCATGGAAGGACTGAACGAATCCTTCCATGATGAAGGCTACGACATCTCAATCTATCAGATGTCCAGCGCCGAGGAACGCCGCGCGTTCTTCGACATGCTGCCGGTACGCCGCAATGTCGACGCCGTAATCGTCATTTCCTTCGACATCGACAGCAACGAAATCAGGCAACTCAGGTCAGTCGATGTGCCAATCATCGGCATCAATTCGAGCTTGCCGGAAGAGCGCGGCTTCAACGCCGCCGTGCGCATCGATGACAAGCAGGGATCCGAATTGGCCGCACGCCACTTGATAACGCTTGGCCATCGCGATATCGCTTACATCCGTACCGACCGTGAAGTGACGCTGCACTTCAGCGTGCAGGGCCGTTTCGATTCGTTCATGACGTGCTGCAAGTCCAATGGCGTCGAACCGCGCGTGTTCGTTACCGACGAAGGCAAGAACAACATCAGCAAAGTCGTCACGCAGCTGCTCAGCTCGGACCACATGCCCACGGCGATTGCCTGTCAGGAAGACGGCATCGCAATTCCGCTACTGTTCCAGCTGGAACGCAACGGTTTCACAATACCGAACGACATCTCCATCATTGGCTACGACGACAGCACCTACGCTCGCGATCTCGGTTTGACCACCATCCGTCAGACACCGGTCGAGATGGCACACGAGGCGGCCCGTATGACGCTTGCCCTGATTGACAAGCAGCCGCTTGACGAGCCGTTCAAGACGTTTCCCGCACAGCTAATCGTCCGATCGACCACCGCCAGACTGCGTCACTGACGTTTGCCGCACATTGCGCACACGGCAAACGTACGAAACACAGAAAGGCCTCATCGCAGAACATTGCGATGACGGCCTTCCGTTGTCTCCACAACCGGCTGGGGCGAAGAGAGGAAAGGAAAAATCCTCGACCTCAGCTAGCTTATTCAGTTATTGAATTGCGATTTGCAACTCATGGTGCAACACAATCTCAGTGAACAGCGTCGTACTCAGTCTTCCAACCGTCAACAAACGCGGTCTTGACGGCATCCCAGTCACCGGTACCCTGAGCGTATTCGAGGAGGGCGGAACCAAGCTTGTTCTTCCACTCTTCGGACGGCATCATGGTGAAGTTCCAAGAGACTGCGGTCTTGCCGGAGTTCTGATCATCAACAGCAGCCTGGACCAGCGGATTGTCGGACTTGACGTCGCTGAAGGACTTGAACGGGGTGGTGAAGCCCATGTCGCTGGACAGAGACTTGATGCCGGTCTTGCTGGTGACGACCCACTTCAGGAAGTCCTTGGTGGCCTTCTTGTCAGCGTCGGAAGCCTTGGAGTTGATGCACCAGTAGTTCTCGGAACCGGTGGCCAGACCCTGCTTCTCTTCGCCCTTGGCACCGATGTAGATCGGGATCATGCCAACGCTGTCAGCCTTCATGCCGGCCTTCTGCAGATCGGACCATGCCCAGGTGCCGTTCTGATAGAACACAGCCTCGCCGAGGGAGAACTCGGAGGTAGAATCATCACCGGTCTTGGAGCTCAGCTGGGTCGGCTCGGTGGTGGAGTCCTTCAGATACAAATCGAAGATGTTCTTATATTCCGGCAGGTAGGTGCCCTTGATGGTCTCCGGCTGCTTGGTGACGTTGTCATCCTTGAACTCATAGTAAAGCGGCAGGTTAGCCAAATGGGTCTTGAAACGCCAGTCGGAGCTGGAGTCGAAGCCGGCGGAGGTGAACGCGCCCTTGACACCAAGCTGGTCCTTCTTAGCCTGGATGTCATCGGCCACGGCCTTCAAGGTATCGAAGTTGTCGATGTCATCGACGCTCTTGATCTTGGCGCCGTCAGTGGCAATGTACTTGGCCAGCAGATCCTTGTTGTAGATCAGGCCATAAGTCTCCATGGCATACGGAACACCGACGACCTTATCCCCATCCTTGAGGGCGACATCCTTGTTGATAAGCTGCTTGTACGGCTCAGTATCGGACATGTCTTCGGTGTAGGACGACCAGTTCTGGTAGCCGACAGGGCCGTTGACCTGGAACAAGGTCGGAGCCTCGGACTTGGCAATCTCGGACTTCAAAGTCTGTTCGTATGTACCGGAAGCAGCGGTCTGGACCTTGACCTCAACACCAGTTTCCTTGGTGTAATCCTTGGCCAGCTTCTTCCATTCGTCGCTGGATTCCGGCTTGAAGTTAAGGAAGTACACCTTGCCCTTGCCGTTATCGGAACTTGAGCTAGAACCACCGCAAGCAGCCAACGTGCCAACAGACATTGCCGCGATAGCGACCATTCCAACTGCTGCCTTAATAGTACGATTCATCATCGAACCTTTCTCTTCCATTCCTGTTCCCAGCTTCTCGTTGGGAAACAATTTGCGGTATCGCGTCATCACGATTCCTAACAACCACTATTATGCCGCATTCCCCCGATTTTTGCAAACGTAGGCAAAATGAATTCAAAAGTCAGACGTCATACCATCGAAAGAAATCCCGAAAATCATTTTATTTTCAATACTTTTAGAGAGCATACTTTTTATGCAAGCGTTTGCGACACGCCGCAGCAAAGTGGCAAGTCATGCATGCAATAAAGAGGCGGTTCCAAGGAGGGACCGCCATAATATTCAGCGATATCAAACAGTTCCGTTCAATAATTCAGCAATTCCAATGTTCGATGACATTGTCACCTTTATATTGGCTTAATACACAATAATGCGCAGTGTCCAATCGCAGCAACCGCGCGAAATGCGGATCAACACCGAGCCATTGCGACGTCAAGATACGAAGAACGTGCGCATGCGCCACCAGCAGCACATCGTTTCCAGCGTCGAGCAACGGTTTGACCGTGGCGATCGCCTCACGTGTGCGCGCCGCAGCTTCCTCCACCGTCTCACCCGGACCGTTGTGCACGGGCACCTGCTCGCCGTTCGGCAACGTCTCGACCCAATCGCCCTCCAGTGATTCGGGGAGCGACCGCGGTCCGTCGCGCCACACATCCCAAGCGAAACCGCCCGCCGCGCTCACATCCTGACGCGTACGGCCCTCGGCACGGCCGTAATCCCATTCCGCGATTTCGGGAAGCACCTTAAAATCGCCATATCCGGCCAGCTGCGCCGTCTGCTGGGCTCTGCGCAACGGACTGGCGAACATGCACCCCTGCGCGAAACCCTGGGGAAACGCCTCACGCAACCGTTCGCCGGCGGCACGAGCCTGATCGCAGCCAATGTCAGTCAACGGAATATTGGTGCGGCCGGTGTGCTGTCCGGATTCGCTCCACACGGTCTGCCCGTGACGCAGCAGCACCAAGCGGCCAGGGGTGATTGCGGAAGCGGCATTGCCTCCCAGTTGAGTTTCAGTCATGTCTCTACTCTAGCCGACGCAAGCTGCGTTTTCATCCCATTCCGCCACGTGTCCCGCACATATTCCGGCATGTTTTCCGACGCGTTACACTGGTTTCATGAGTGAAATGCCGAATATGAAATCCAGTGCGGACCGCGTGGTGGCGGCCCTGCACACCGTCGACGAGAAGGTGAATGCGATGCGCGACCAGAGACTGAACGATCCCGATTCATTTGGCGATAAGATTTTCAAGTCCGTCGTGCCCACGTTGGCCGGACTGGTGCTCGGCAAGGCGTTCGAGATGGTGTGGAAGAAAAGCGTCGGCCGCAAGGCCGTCCGTGCCGACGGTACCAAGAACGAGGCTGCGGAAGCGGCGCTCGGCATCGTATTCGCCGTGGTTTCCGCCGGTTTCGGCGCGCTCGTATCGCAACTGTCCGGCCGCGGGTCGAAGGCGATTGTGGACAGGCGGCACGCACGGCAGGCGCATCGCAAGTAAATACGTCGCAAATATCGCAAAGCAGTCTCAAGTAGATATGTTCTCACAGGGAGACGGATTTAGCCCGATTCCCTTGCAAAATCGCGCGCGCGGACAACAATGGCGGTATGAGCAACATTCTTCATAACGCAACCGTCGACACTCTGCTGGAGCGTCGTTCCATCCGTAAATTCAAGCCGAAGCCGCTGCCGGACGACGTCGTCGAAACGTTGGAGACCGTGGCGCAGCATGCGGCGAGCAGCCAGTTCCTGAACGACTGGTCCGCCATCCGCGTCACCGAGCCAGCCGCCAAGAAGCGCCTCGCCGAAATCGGCGGGCAGCCGTATATCGCGACCGCGCCGCTGCTGTACGTGTTCGTGCTGGACGAGCATCGCAATGCCGCGATCGCCGCACGTAAGGGCGTGGAAGTGGCGTCCGACGCGTTCACGCTCAATGGCAGCTATCGTTTCACGCAGGCGCAGAACGACGCGGTTCTGGCACTGCATGCGATGGAGACGGCCGCGTATTCGCTCGGCTTGGGTTGCGTGATTCTCGGCTCGCTGCTCAACGATGTTCCCGCGCTGATCGACCTGCTGAATCTGCCCGAGTACACGTACCCGGTGCTGGGCATTGCGATCGGCAAGCCCGATCAGGAGCCGGCCGTCAAGCCGCGTATGCCGCGTTCCATGCAGTTCTTCGAGAACGAGTATCCAAGTAGCGATGAGAAGCTGCTGTCCGGCTTGGATTCGTTCGACGCCGAAGTGCACAAGTATTACGATTTGCGCGATACTGAACGGCCGGTGGACGCGTTCAGCGACCAGATTGCGGCAAATGCGATCGACGAGGGCGTGAACGCCAAGGCCGTTGCCGTGCAGGCGAAGCGACAGGGCTTCCGTTTGGAGCGGTAGATACATGGCAGCGCTCGTATCATTGATACGAAGCTGATACAACACAGGCCCGGTGGATTGCAATGAATCCGCCGGGCCTTGGTTTATATGTTGCCTTGTTCTCGGTATTGTCCTGTTATGCCCTGCTATTGCTCTGCTATTACCTTCTGCGGGGCTTGTAGCCCTTCTTGCGGGAATGTGGCTTGAGCTGCTGGTTAAGCGGAACATGCATGTAGCTGGATTGTGGATCGCGATGCGTGAGATGCCAAGTACCGCAGAAATCGCAACGGTATACCCAAAGCTCAGTGCCGCGTTCGCGCCAACTCTGGTCGGCGGCCTGCTGAGCCGTTGCCTTGTCGTGATACATGATCTTGTTCGACTCGGTGCAACGTTTGGGTACGAAGTAATGCATAGTTGCCCAGTCTATAAACCCATTGCGATAAAACGCTTGCGCCCTACTTGTGTTCAGGGATAAAAACGGGGTTCCCGTCGAGCAGTCCGCTCCGGGAACC
>ENA-OPYV01000009-OPYV01000009.1-human-gut-metagenome-genome-assembly--contig:-NODE-9-length-62430-cov-3.114553_pt1 | contig 62430 bp, 76 predicted proteins | sample MGYA00242474_ERZ504485 | MGnify/ENA primary metagenome ERZ504485 (study PRJEB26092, sample SAMD00036263) | human gut metagenome | host: Homo sapiens | study: EMG produced TPA metagenomics assembly of the...
CAAAGCGGCCCGGCGGGGGTCTTGTGTAGTCACCCTTTAGGCGGAACTCTCCTAATTATTTGGATGAGTCGTTTACTTACTTGTGCTGTTACCGTCTTCCCGCTGTTGTTGGGGTATGCTTTGTTCGTATGTAAACGTTTGACATGTTGATGGGGGAGGGTGCTATGGCTCGCGAGGGCGCTCGTTCTAAGGATTCTGCTAAGCCTGGCATCAAGGAAGTTGCAGCGGTGGCGGGGGTTTCGCCTACTACGGTATCTCGCGTGCTTAATAATCGCGGCTATATTAGCCAAGAGACCCGCGATAAGGTCCATGCCGCGATGGAGCGCATCAACTATACGCCCAACGATATCGCCCGTGCCATGCTCAACGGTCGCCTGAATCTTATCGGTATGATCGTTCCCTTTGTGAGCAGCCCGTTCCATGCTCAGGTTGTGCAGGCGGTCGAGCGCACGTTAGCGGAAAACGGCTTAAGATGTTGCTGTGCAACAGCGCCAATCGACCCGATCTTGAGCGTTCCTATATTGACATGCTCCGCCGCAATATGGTCGACGGCGTCATCGTCAACTCCCTCAATATCGGTGCCGAGGCATATGCCGAGATGGGCTTGAGCCTGGTTGGCATCGACTGCGATCTTGGCGAGGGCTCTGTCCAGATTGCAAGTGACAGCTATGGCATTGGCGAGCTCGCCACGCGCGTCTGATTGATGACGGCTGCAGGCGTATCCTGTGCCTGCGCAGCAATAGCCGCATGCGCATGCCTGCCAATAAGCGTACCGATGCCTACCTCGATGTTGTTGAGCAGGCCGGTTTGTCCGCGCTTGTCCGTGAGGTTGAGTTCGTTAAGCCCGACGACGAAAAGGCGCGGTCGTTGCGAAGATCCTCGATGAGAACCCCGATATTGACGGCATCTTTGCGGGAGACGATACGATGGCGGCCATCTGTCTCAACGTGATGAAGCAGCGCGGCTTGAGCGCTCCAGACGATATTAAGGTCGTGGGCGCGGATGGTGCCCGCCGAACTATGACGTTTATGCCTGACTTAACAACCGTACGTCAAGATATCGATCGCATCGGAGAGCTCGCGGCGCAATCCATCATCGCTCTTATTAACGGCGATAATCCCGAATCGAATATCAAGCTCCCCGTTGAACTCATTGAGGGCAAAACCGCGTAGTTCATCCCGTGCCAAAAGAATTCCTCAAACGCCTCTGATGACCGTTCGCCGGCATATGTCAACCGTTTACCGACGACTGGAACTGCGAAAAGACGTATTGGTATGAAAAAACGTTTGACATATGAAAACGATTGACATATCTTGCCATTGTACCGAGTTAGTATGTCGTGGAAAGGAAGTCTCGGATGCACAAGGTGTATTACCAGCCTGAGGGAATTTGGGTAGGCGACATCATGCCGTACGGCGAGGACGGCACGTTCTATCTCTATCATCAGCGTGACACGCGTAACCCCGAACCTTTCGGAGAGCCGTTTGGCTGGGCACTCGCTACGACCAAGGATTTCGTCAACTACAAGGACTTTGGCGAGAGCCTTGAGCGCGGCGGCGACGAGGAAGTCGACCAGTACATTTATGCCGGCACGGTGTTTAAGGTGGGCGACAAGTACCATGCGCTCTACACTGGTTGCAATCGCGATAAGGTCCGCGCACGTTTGATGAAGCAGGTTCTTCTTCACGCAACGAGCGACGACGCCGTCAAGTGGGAGAAGAACATCGCCGAGACGCTGCTTCCGCCCCAGGAGGGTTACGATGACCGCAACTGGCGCGATCCCTTTGTGCTTTGGGATGAGGAGAACGAAGAGTACATGCTCATCCTCGGCACGCGTGTGGGCGAGGACAAGCGTCTGATGACCGGCCGCCTGGTCAAGTTCACCTCCAAGGATCTGACCAACTGGGAGTTCCAGGGCGACTGGTGGAACCCGGGCCTGTACACCATGTTTGAGATGCCTGATCTCTTTAAGATGGGCGACTGGTGGTACCTCGTCTTTTCCGAGTACAGCGACGGCAACAAGACCCGTTACCGCATGTCCAAGTCCATCAACGGTCCTTGGATTACCCCCGCTGACGACTCCTTCGACGGCCGCGCGTACTACGCCGCTCGCACCGCATTCGATGGCGAGCGTCGCGTCTCTTTGGTTGGGTTCCTACGCGTGACGAGGGCGGCGACCCCAGCTCTTACCTATGGGGTGGCACCTTTATGCCCCTCGAGATCGTTCAGCGTGCCGACGGAACGCTCGGCACCAAGCTCCCCGACAGCATGCTTGGCGCCTTTGGCGAGGCTAAGGCAGTCGAGACCTTTGAGCTTTCCTGCGAGTCGGGCAAGGTCGAGCAGGTGCTCGCCGCAGATGCCGGCTCCACCTACTTGCTCGATGCCGACATTGAGCTCGGCGGTAACGCTGCCGGCTTCTCGGTCAAGTTCGCCGAGGACGCCGAGACCGGTCTTGCCTATGAGTTCCGCGCCAACCTGCGCGAGGGCAAGCTCGAGTTCACGCCGGCTCCCCAGTACCCGTGGTTCCAGGTCAACAACATGGGCCTCGAGCGTCCGTTGTTCTTTAAGGGCGAGGGCACTCACCATGTGCGTCTGGTCGTCGACGACGACATCGCGACCATCTTTGTCGATGACGTTGCGCTCAACGCTCGCTTCTGCAACAAGCAGGGCCAGGGTGTGGCGCTTACCGTCACCGACGGTGCGCTCAAGTGCGCAAACGCAACGATCGCGTCTCTGTAGCGGCAACGAACCGTTTTATGATTTAGAAAAGGAATGGAGAGGAACATGGACTACAAGGCAGTGTCCCAGCAAGTCGTCGACAACGTCGGCGGACTGGAGAACATCGAGGGCGCCACGCATTGCGTGACCCGTCTGCGTCTGGTGCTCAAGGATACGAGCAAATACAACAAGGCCGAGCTCGAGAACATCGATGGCGTCAAGGGCGTGCTGTACAACAGCGGCCAGCTCATGATCATCTTCGGCACCGGTACCGTCAACAAGGTTTACGATGAGTTTATGGCTCTGACGGGCGTTAAGGAGATCAGCGCTTCCGAGGTCAAGCGCCGAGGCGGACAAGAAGGGCAAGTTCTTCTCGGTCCTCAAGGTATTCTCGGACATCTTTATCCCCATCATTCCCGCCTTCGTCGGCGCTGCAATCATCATCGGCCTTAAGTCGCTGATCGTTGCCAACGGCCTCTTTGGCATGGAGGGCAGCCTCGCCGATCACAGCGAGTTCCTCAAGAACCTCGCAAGCTTCTTTGCCATTATCGCCACCACGTTCGACTACCTGCCTGTCCTGGTTATGTACAGCGCAGTCAAGCGTTTTGGCGGTAACCCGATCCTGGGCATCCTCGTCGGTATCGTCATGGTTCACCCGAGCCTTATGAACCGCAACACGTTCGTTATGGACCCGACGGGTGCTGAGTACTGGAACTTTGGTCCGCTCTCCATTCCCATGGTTGCTTTCCAGGGCGGCGTGTTCCCTGCAATTCTGACCGCCTGGTTTATGGCCAAGGTCGAAAAGATTGCCCAGAAGTACATCCCCGAGGTCGTTTCGTTCGTCTTTGTCCCGACCGTTACCCTGATTCTTGCTAACGTCGCCCTGTTCACCGTGTTCGGCCCGCTCGGTAACCTGATCGGTGACGTCCTCGCCGGCGTAATCGATATCCTGTACAACAGGATGGGCGTCTTTGGTGCCTTTGTCTTCGCCGCGTTCCTGCAGCCGCTCGTCGTTACCGGTACGCATCAGTTCATCCAGGGTATCGAGGCAAACCTTGTTGCCACGACTGGCTTCAACTACATCCAGGCCATCTGGTCGGTTTCCATCATCGCCCAGGGCGGCGGCGCCATCGGTATGTACCTCATTCACAAGAAGCACTCCAAAGAGCGCAACATCTGCATGTCGTCCTTTATCCCGACGCTGGTCGGAATCTCCGAGCCCGCTATCTTTGCTGCAAACATGCGCTATTCGATCATTCCGTTCATCTGCGCATGCATCGGTGCAGGCTGCGGCGGTGCCTTCGTCAAGCTCTTTGAGGTGCGCGCTATCGGTCAGGGTCTGACCGGCGTGCTTGGCCTGCTCATCGTCACGCCCGAGACCCTCGTGTGGTATGTGGCTGGCAATCTCATCGCCTTTATCGTGCCAATCGTCTTGATCTTTGCCTACAACAAGGCAAAGGGCGTGCCGACCACCGATGAAGAGGGCGCTGGCGCTGGCTTCGACGTTAGCTTCTAGTTGAGCCGTTCAGTGTAATCTGAGGATAAGTCCATTTGAGGAAGGGCGTTCGACTCGTGTGAGTCGAGCGTCCTTCCCCATAGACGAGAAAGTCAACGGCGATGTTTAATCAAAAAATAAGGTGACACGCGCGGACTATGAGCAGTGGCGTGCCGGACAGGATGAGACGGCGGGTCGCATCGCGTCCGACCCCGATAGGCTCCTGTTCCATGTGGAGCCTGAGCTTGGCTGGCTCAACGACCCCAACGGTTTGGTTCAGATTGGTGATACGTATCACATCTATCATCAATACGATCCGTTCGATGCTGCGCATGGCGGTCCAGTGCTTTGGAACCATCTGACGACAAAGGATTTTGTGACGTACGAGAATCGCGGCCCCGCGCTGTTCCCCGATTCCGATTTGGATTCGAACGGAGCGTATTCTGGTTCTGCCTTTGTACGTGATGGCAAGATTCACTACTTCTATACCGGCAACGTCAAGCATTTTGATCGCGATGATTACGACTACGTGTTGACGGGTCGTGAGCAAAACCAGATTCATATGGTTGCGGAGAACCCCGACGAATTGGGCGAGAAGCGCATAGCTGTTGGACCGGTCGATTACCCCGACGATATCGGTACGCACGTGCGCGACCCCAAGATCCTTGAGCACGATGGTATCTACTACATGGTTCTGGGCGCTCGTACGAAAGACGACCGTGGCTGCGTGCTTGTCTATACCTCGCGCAATCTTGAGGACTGGAGCTATGCGACGCGCATTTGAGTTGGGCGAGAAGTTTTGGCTTTATGTGGGAGTGCCCCGATCTGTTTGAGCTCGATGGCGAGCTTATTCTCGTTTGCTGTCCGCAGGGTGTGCCTGCCGATGGTTGGCGTTACCGCAATCCGCATCAGTGCGTGTGGTTTCCCATCGAGGCCGATTGGGAGGCGCCGAGCTTTAAAATCGTCGGGCAGGGCATGCCCCCGATGGTCGATGCCGGTTTTGATTTCTATGCTCCGCAGTCCTTTGAGGATGCTGCAGGCCGGCGATTGATGATCGGATGGTCGGGGTTTGCCCCCGATGCGACGGCGGAAAAACCCGACGGTGGCGCGCGGGGTGGCAGTGCGCGTTGACGGTGCCGCGAGAGCTGAGCATGCGCGATGGTAAGCTCTGCCAGCAGCCGGCGCACGAGATTGAGAGGATGCGCGGCGGCTGCGTTCGTGCTGTAGGCGGAGAGACAGTCGAGGAGCCGGGCCGCCTGTTTGATCTTGTGGTTTCCTGTGAGGGTGCCAAGATGGTCGAGCTCGAAATCCGCAAGGGTGTCTTTGTGCGTTATGCGGAGGGGATGCTTACCCTCGATATGGGTAATGAAGGCTATGGGCGAGACCGGAGGTCGATTGAGCTCAGCGAGCTTCGCGACCTGCGCGTGCTTTCGGACACTACGATGGTCGAGATTTTTGCCAACGGCGGCGAGGCAGCACTTACGAGCCGTACCTATTCGCCGGCGGTTTCGGCGATGGGGTTGCATGCCGAGGGTGCGGCGTCGATGGATTTCTACCGCCTCGCGCATTAACCGTGCGTGGAGCACGATTGGACTTGCCGGGCGGAATGTGTCGCAGTTGCCGCAGCGAACTACCGTTTATCGTGTATAGCTACCGTTTGCGGAGTAAGTAACACATTGTTGCAAACCGTGTAGAATCCTAAATAAGCACGGAGTTTTCCAGGGAGACGCTGTCCTTTGTTGTGTGCAAGGGGCGGCGTCTCTTTGGCGCTCTGCCGCCGTTGTGCAACAGTGCGGCGGCGCGTGCCATGTATTGAAAAAGCCAATGTCGAGATGGGTCGTGATAATAATGGGCAAGTACGTAATCGTGGTTGAGTCTGGGTCGGATGTGACGCCGGAGCTCTGCGAGCGCTACGGCATCGTGCGCGTGCCCATGCACGTCACAGTTGGTGACGAGACCGTTGAAGATGGTTCAATCGATCCGCTCGAGATTTACTCGCGCTGCAACGAGCTCGGTGTTATGCCTAAGACGAGTGGCTGCGCGCCTGCGGATTTTGCTCACGTGTATGACCGTATCCATGCCGAGCAGCCCGACGCGACTATTCTGCATCTCGCGTATTCCGAGGCCACGACCTGTTCGCATCAGTCTTCAAAGATTGCGGCTAAGGGCCGCGACTACGTATTCTCCATGGATACGCGTTTTGTCTCGGTGGGCCAGTCGCTCGTTGCCGTCGAGACCGCCAAATATATCGAGGCTCACCCCGATGCCACCGTCGACGAGATCTTTGCATTTACGAACTCCGTCATGGACCGCGTGCTGCTGGGCTTTGTTCCCACCGATCTGGCCTTTCTTAGGCGGGCGGTCGTCTGTCCAACGTGGCATTCCTTGGCGCCCACCTGCTCAAGATTAAGCCCTGCATTGAGGTAACGGGCGGTAAGTTCGTGGCAACCAAGAAGTTCCGCGGCTCTATGCTCAAGTGCGCCCGCGCCTTTATCGACCACATGGTTGCGAAGGGCGAGATTGACTACTCGCACATTGGCCTGGCGTATTCGGTAGGCCTTTCCGAGGAGCTGCGCGACGACATGGAAGTCTATGCGCACGACCTGGGCTTTAAGGACGTTACCTGGACTCAGGTCGGCGGCGTCATCTCGAGCCATTGCGGCCCGACCGCCTTTGGCGCGGTGCTCACGCTCAAGGCGTAACGCCTGGCGTCTATCGATTTCTATTGCCTCGGCGGCGGGCGGGTTGCGACAACCTTCCTGCCGCTTTTGCATGGGGCCAAATAGGACAATCCAATTGACCGCTAAACCGTTTCGCCATCAAGCATATAGGCTAGAATGACTCTGGCATTTATGTAGCTAAAACCAATGAGAGGCAAGGTAGCGGGAATGGCTGAGATGACGCTCGAGGGTGTGGACGCTCGTCCTGAGGACTCCGCGTTTGCCCTGGGCCGCGTGCATTCGATTGAGACGATGGGAACGGTCGATGGACCCGGCATCCGCTTTGTGGTGTTTGTTCAGGGCTGCCCCATGCGCTGTGCGTATTGCCACAACCCCGATACCTGGTCGGTTAACGGCGGCACCATGGTGACCGTCGAGCACCTGATGGACGAGTTCCAGAGCAACCATGAGTTTTACCGCAGCGGTGGTATTACAGTGTCCGGCGGTGAGCCGCTCCTGCAGCCCGAGTTTTTGGCCGACCTATTCCGCGCCATGCACAACAACCCCGATGGTCGCGTGCATACCTGCCTTGACAGCTGCGGATATGCGTTTGACCCCAACCACCCCGAGAAGTTCGATGCTGTGCTCAACGAGACCGATATGGTGCTGCTCGACATTAAGCACGCCGATCCCGTCGAGCATAAGAAGCTGACCGGTTGCGATCCCGCACGCATTCTGGCGTTTGGTGATGAGCTCGCGCGTCGCAAGATCAAGGTCGTTATCCGTCACGTGGTGGTGCCGGGCATTACCGACACGGTGGAGGAGTGCGAGGCGCTCGGTCGTCTGATCGCCCCGTGGCATAACGTGGTCGGCCTGGAGATGCTGCCGTATCACACGATGGGCATCGTCAAGTATGAGCAGCTGGGGATTCCCTATAAGCTTGAGGGCGTGCCTCAGATGGATACCGCGCGCATGCCCGAGCTGCGCAACGCAGTCATGACGGGCATGAAAAAGCGCCGTGCGGAACTCAAAAACGCCATCGGCTAGCAGCACTCATTGGGGACAGACTTAAATGAGTGCCCCCGGGCACCTAGTTGATTGCTAAAGAGCCCCGTCAAGTTGCGGTGGAATAGTTCCTGTTTATCGGCTAATACCGCCCAAACAGGAACTATTTCACCGCAACTGCGTTTTGGGCGGAGATGCGCAACAGAATCGGTGTTTTTGCATAGATACGCCTGTATTTTGTTTAGAGACACCTTAAACGCGACTGAATGTCTTCGGTAAGAAATGCCTGCTCGGTATTATGCTGCTCGTATATGAATGGTAGCAGTCAGGAGACCACGTGCGAAAGGGCGCATCGCGGGACGAGTATGTGCCGCAACATGGCAGCAGATATGAGACGAAGGGCACGTCTTCGCGTGGCCTTGCAGACGCTCGCATCCGCGGGGTGAAGATTGCCGCCATTGGGATGCTAACGTTGGCGGTTATTATCCTCGGAATTACCGCCAAAACCTACGCGTCGGAGCGAATGGCGCACCCAGATGCGTCAACGGTACAGATGCAAAACAAAAAGGTCTCTGAATCTAAAGCCACCGCAAGTCAAACCCTGTCGACAGCGAGCCTCAAGATGAGGCTTTCGAAGGCGGACTTTAACGATATTCCCTCAGGCGATACCGTGCAGACCTTCTCACTGGCTGAAGACCAGATCCCCGCCCTGGAGGATGAGAGCCTCGCCGCGCTCCAAGATGCCCTTGATCAGGCCCAGGAATTGGGCGATGTGGGCGTGGTGTTTTACGATCTGTCGAGCGGCAAGGGCGTGACGTATACGCGGACGCCGAGGTGTACGGTGCGAGCAGTTATAAGGCGCTCTATGTACTCTACATCTGCGAGTCGCTGGTCGAGACGGGCCAGGTCTCACTCGATGATTCTCTTGGCACCTATGGTGGCTACAACATGGGCTGGCAGACGGTGCGCGACCTGATCGAGGCCGCGGTCGTAATTCGGACAACGATTCGTTTATTGCGTTACGCGCGGCGTTTGACCGTGTCGGTTACGAGAATTGGATTGTCAGTCTTGGCATCGATTGCGATACCGCGCTCGATCCGATGAGTGATTTTCCCACCTATTGCCCGCGCACCTCAGCCAAGCTGTGGCACGAGATGAGCGAGTATTTGAGCTGCGATACCGAAACATCGCAATGGCTGTCGGGCCTTCTGGCCTCCACGACCCGATCGTTTATCCGTGACGGCATTGCGGACGAGCAGGTTCTGGTGCTCAACAAGGCTGGTTGGATCAGCGAGGCAGGTTGCAACGCGACGTGCGATGCGGGTCTCATCGATGTCAACGGCGACACTTACGTTATGAGCATCATGACATCGATGCCATGGAGTGACCATTCGAGTGAGGTTGTAGCCGCCATTGCCAGAGCCCTCTACGATACGCGTGCCGCGCTGGTCTAACGGCTTCGTATTGCGCGGATGAGCCAAAATGCTGGTACCATACCGTGGATAAGCAGTTTCACAGGTTTGGGGGATGGTGTGCCTACCATCGCAATCATCGGTGCGCTCGAAAAAGAGGTTGCGCAGATTAAAGAAGAACTGAACGGCGCTCACATGTCGCAAGAGGCGGGCTTGACCGTTGTAAGCGGTGAGCTTGACGGTTTGACCGTGGTCGCAACGACGGCAGGTATGGGTACCGTTAATGCCGCTGCCGCAACGCAGCATCTCATCAGCAAATATGCTCCGCAGGCCGTTGTGTTCTCGGGCATTGCGGGCGGCCTGAACCCCAAGCTCCACATCAACGACGTGGTTATAGGCGGGTGTCTGCGCTACCTGGATACCGATACGGCGCTCATCGCCGAGTCGCGCCGGAGCTTGAGGAATTTGCCTCGACACCGGCTCTGGTTGATATTGCAACCGCCGTGCTTGTCGAGCATGGGTTTGTGGACGCATTGTTGGATGCGGAAGTTGCGGAGAAAGACCCCAAACAGTTCCTGAACGGCACCATCGCTACGGGCGACCGCTTTGTGACGGGTGATGCCATGCGCACTCGCCGCCATCGAGGCGACGCATGCCGATTGTGTCGAGATGAAGGTGCGGCAATCGCGCATATTGCAGCCAAGAACGGTGTCGATTGTCTGGTGCTGCGTGCTATCAGCGATAATTGTGATGACGCGTATGACGCGTTTTGCGAGCGCGAGTTCGATCTGGACGAGTATGCCCGCACGGCGAGTGACATTACGCTCGATATCGTCCGCCGCATTGCCGCTGCGTAATCGTGCATCCATATTGTAAGAACCTACGACCAAGGAGTATCCATGGCCGATTCCATTAACTATCAGCTTGCCAAGTTCGTCGCCAGCTATGGCAAGGTTTCGCAGATTCCCGAGTCCACCTGTCCCGAGGTGAGCTTTGTGGGCCGCTCCAACGTGGGCAAGTCGTCGATTATGAACAAGCTCTTTGGCCGCAAGAACCTGGTCAAGGTTTCGAGTACGCCGGGCAAGACGAGCAACATCAACTTCTTCGAAGCCGATGACGTGCACTTTGTCGACCTGCCGGGCTACGGTTTTGCCCGTCGCTCCAAGGCCGAGCGCGACCGCTGGGCCGAGCTTATCGGCGACTTTTTCGACTCCGAGCGCAGCTTTAACTTGGTCGTCTCGCTGGTGGACATTCGTCACGACCCCAGCAAGCTCGACCACGACATGATTGACTACCTACAGGGCAACGAGTTCAACTTTATCGTCTGCCTCACCAAGGCCGACAAGCTCAGCCGCACCCAGCAGGCCCGTCAGGCAGCGGCCATCAAGAAGCAGCTCAACGTCCCGGCCGAGAACGTGATCATCACAAGCTCCCAGACCGGCACCGGCATCGACGAACTCAAGCGCCGCATCGCCGAGGCCTGCCTCTAATCAGGCTTTAGCTCACCAAAAAGCTCCTATCTATATCACCTCAGTGATAGTTATTGGTAAACTATCACTGAGGTGATGTCAATTGGTTCCGAGTATTATCCCAGGCGTTTGAGCGAGAGCAGAACGCGCGGCGTAAGTACTTGGACACCATAAACGGGTTCGACCCTGAGGGTGTCTACATTAAGGATTTAATGGCGGGGAAGGTTGATTAAATGATCCCAGAGTTAATGGATTGTGGGCCGAGTAGGACATATCCCGTCTGTTATCTCGAGGACGCAATGAACAACCTTGGCGACTGCTTTGACTACGCCGTAAACGACTATGGAGCAGAAGGATCCGAAGTCGCTGAACTCTTTTGTTTGAGCGGCGTGGCTCGTGAGTTTGAACGTGGAAACGCATGGGTCGTATCGGGAAAATCGGGCGTTGAGCTATTCGCGCTTATTGCCGAAAGGTCTGGCTACCAGGCGGGGTCGATGCCAGATCGGACCTATCGATTTGAGAAGACACCGGAATACTGGACGGGCTGGATATTGGCGTATCTGCAGTGGCGTCTAGGGGTTTCTTTTGAAGACCTGTTGCATGTCGTTCCGTTTGATGTGCTGCGCAGCCTGTACTACCCCTGGCACGAAGCCTCGGAAGAACGCGTAGCGCGTCTTGTTTGCGATATGGCGAAGAAAACACCTCGTCAAACCAAACTGGCGCTAGCAAGAAAGAGGCTCAAGAAAACCCAGCAAGACTTGGCATACGAATCGGGCGTATCGCTCCGCTCGATCCAAATGTACGAACAACGCCAGAGAAGCATCAACGAAGCATCGGTAACAACCGTAAGGGATATGGCGAAAGCCCTACACTGCAACATCGAAGACCTCCTAGAGCCAGTCTTCGAATACAAAGAAACCAGCGCAGCCTAACCCAATATATTGCCAAGGTTTGTATCTAGTAAGCGCTCCTTACCAGCAAGAGTCCCTACCAATAGAAAGCGGTTTAAAGGGCCGAAATCGTATGAATGGCATTGCGACTTCCAAATGGCTGACTGCTGCTTGAAAAGCTATAGAAATAGGGGCCGACTTAACGGCCCCAAGCATCGCATAAATGATGTATACGTTTTATCAACTATTTCTTGTTTTTAAACCATTTGCAGATACGCCAAATAACCACTCCGATGAGAATCAAAACGAGAGCGATTGTAATGTCTGAGTGTGCAGGAATAGGGGTCATCGAACTTCCTCAATTGATGTGAGTCTAGTTTGCATAGGTGTGGAGCGTGCTGCCTTCCATGGTTGCTTGCAACACGGCGATACCGGACGCATCCCCATCGATTCATAGTTGAGTCGATATGTCGCCTGTTTCGAGTTCCATATAAAGGACTCGTTTGTTACCGTACAGCCGATAGTCGTATAGTTTTGTCCCCAAGCGCTGGTAATGAGCGAGTTCGCAATCTTGATCTTGAATTCGCGATAAATAAAAAGGACTGTTGTAATAGATAGTCCAAGTTCCAGAAGCATTGTTGTAGTAACTGTCCCATATCAGGCTGGGCTCATTGGTTTTTTTAATTCCTATTACTGCAACGGTCCCATCCTTAAGCTTGATTTGATGAGACTGCTCGGGACCTTTCGTTAAATCAAAATCTTGGGTTGCGCCAGAAATTGCGACAGCATCGCTTTCTGCAGCATAAGCAGTCGAAGGGCTAAACGAGAAACATATCGGTAATATCAAAAGTATCGAGAGGAAAAACGAAGCTTTGAGTGTGCGTAACACTTTGACCACCTCCATACTGCGATGCCTAGTTAAATAGTAGCATAGATAAACAGTTTATTATGTAACCTAAAAAGCCCCTATCTGCCCAGCGCCCCTTCAAAGCGTGGGTTCCTGTAGACATTCTCAGCAAGGTAAACGCAGGGATGGTCGGGGTGTTCCCCTCAAAATCATTCCGCAGCGCGAAGGCCCCTCGTCCGTAGCTCCGTAGGAGCACAAGATTAAATCAGCGAATGCGATTATCCTGACGAGGCCGCGCAGGTCCCGTGGGCTCCCTGAAACAATCCGCAGATCGAATGCCCGTCGCGCGAAGCGCACGACGGGCAATTCGATGATCGAGGCGTTTCAGGGGGGAGCCCAAGGGGGGACCGGTGAGAGCAATGAAGCAGGGCGCTACAGGTATTCGATCTGGGCGCCTTCCGTGTCGCACGTCAGAATATGCGTGTCACACTTGGGGAACTGCTCACGCAGCTTGACCTGCAGGAACTTTGCCACGATGGTGTCATCAGTTACGGCCATGAGGGTCGAGCCGGAGCCACTGATCCAGATGGTCTTGGCGCCGCCGTTAAGGCAGGTGTCGCGCACGGCGTTGTAGTCGGGGATGAGGCGGCGGCGATAGGGCTCCTGGATGCGGTCGTCATTAGCGGCGGCAATCAGGTCTAGGTCACCAGTCTCCAAACCGCGCGTCATGCCGGCGATGCGGCCCATTTGCCATACGGCGGTGGAGAGCGGAATCTCCTGCGGCACGACCTTGCGCGCCTCGCTCGTATGCACCTCGTAGGGCGGAATCACGGTAATAAAAACGCAAGCGATCGCTCACCTCGTAGCGCAGGCACTGGGGCAGCGAGTCGGTCGGCGTAAAGGAGCAGACGGCGCCGCCCAGGATAGCGGGGGCGACGTTATCGGGATGGCCCTCGACCTCGGTGGCGATGCGGACGAGCTCGGCGCGGTCGACGGTGTGGCCTGTCAGCGCGGCGGCCGCCATGATGCCGGCGACGACGCAGGTGGAGCTGGAACCCAGGCCGCGAGCGACGGGCACGTCGGTCTGAATGTCGATAGCGACGGGAAAGGCCGGCTCGCTCCAGGCGGCCAGAGCATCGACAAAGCTCACGTAGACCAGGTTGTTCTCGTTTTGGAACTCTTCGGGGCATCCGGTGATGGTGAGCTTGTCGGCGCGCTCGAAGGTGAAGTGCGAGTAGAGGCTGACGGCCATGCCGAGGGTATCGTAGCCGATGCCTAGGTTGGCGCTCGTTGCTGGGACGGTGATTTTGATCATGTGAGTCCTCCTGGCGTGCCTGGCTGTTTAGTTCGCTGCTCGGGCAGTCCTGCGCAAGACGGAAAGCACATTAAGTGCTTTCCTTTGCGTGCGGAACTCGCGACGAACTAAACAGCCAGGCACGCTGTGCGCGTTCGTCATCATCCCGGGGGTTATCTGATGAAAGAAGGTGCGCCGCTTTCGCCGGCGCTTAATAAGGGGTTTAGTTAGTAGCCATCTTTTTGCTGCAGACTCGACGTAGCTTGCCATCTCATCGACGTCGCAGACGCTTCGAAGCGGACGGGTTTGGATTCGAGTTCGGCGAGCTGGGTCGGGGCGACCGTGTTGGTGGCCTGCTCGAGCACACGCATAGCCTCAAAATCATCCTCGGGAACGTCGAGCCCCAGGGCGTCGCAGCAGGCGCGCGGGAACTTGTAGGGGCTGGCGGTCGAAAGCAGCACGCGGGCCTTGGCGCCCTCGGCGGAAGCGACCTGCTCAAAGACGTGATAGCCGCAAGCGGTGTGCGGGTCGATCACGTAGCCGTTGGCGTCCCAGCAGCTCTTGATGGCAGCGCGGACCTCGTCCTCGCTGGCCCAGCCGCAGCCAAACACGCTCTGGATCTTGGCCAGCAGCTCGGCGGGCACCTCGTAGCGGCCGGTCTGGGCAAGCTGATCCATAAGGCCGGCAACGAGCTCGCAGTCGCCGTCGGACAGGAAGTAGAGCATGCGCTCCAGGTTGGAGCTGATGAGGATGTCCATCGACGGCGAGATGGTCGTGAAGAACGGGCGGTTACGGTCGTAAAACGCCGGTGGTCAGGAAGTCGGCAAGCACGTTGTTCTTGTCGCTCGCCACGACGAGCTTGGCGACGGGCAGACCCATGCGCTTGGCGTAGTAGCCGGCCAAGATATCGCCAAAGTTGCCGGTGGGCACGCAGAACTCTACGGCGTCGCCAGCCTCGATAGCGCCGGCGCGTAGCAGTTGCGCATAGGCGGCAAAGTAGTAGACGACCTGCGGCACCAGGCGGCCGACGTTGATGGAGTTGGCGCTCGAAAGCACAGTGCCGGCGGCTTCCAGGCGCTCGGCAAGCTCCTTATCGGCAAAGATGCGCTTGATGGCACTCTGGGCATCGTCGAAGTTGCCGCGGATGCCGCAGACGGCGACGTTATCGCCCTCCTGCGTGGACATCTGCAGATTCTGCACGCGGCTGACCTTGCCCTCGGGATAAAAGACGGTAATGCCCGTGCCCGGGGCGTCGGCAAAGCCGGCGAGTGCGGCCTTGCCCGTGTCGCCTGACGTGGCGGTGACGATCATGATGCGCTCGGCGCCGCGTCCTTGGCGGAGGTGCGGGCCATAAGGCGGGGGAGCATCTGCAGGGCGACGTCCTTAAAGGCGCTCGTGGGGCCGCCAAAGAGCTCCATCACATAGGTCTGAGGGGCGTCGACGCCCGGTGCGGCGTCGAGTTTGACGAGCGGCGTGACCTCTTCGCTTGCAAATGTGTCGCGGTATGCCTCACTCACACAGGCAGAAATTTCTTCGGCCGTGTAATCATTCAGTAACATTCCCAACACATCTTGAGCGATTTCAAAGTACGATTTATCTGCAAGCGAGCTGATATCGAGCTGCTGGGTGCCCAGCTCGTCCGAGACGAACAAACCCCCGTCGGGAGCGATGCCGGTGCGGATTGCCACCTTACTTGAGCACGATAAAGTGCGTCCTCGTGTACTATGATAAGTTCCCATATAACACTGCTCCTCGGATGCCTTGGTCCCAATCGGTGAACCCATGGTATCAGAGCGCGCAAAACAGGTTTGCAGAGGCTTTTAGAAAGGTAACCTCCAGCCCATGATAAAAATTGCCAAGTTTGGCGGCTCGTCGGTCGCCGACGCCGAACACTTTAAGAAGATCAAGGCCATCGTCGATGCCGACCCGGCTCGCCGTTTTGTGGTGGTTTCCGCCTGCGGTCGCCGCTTTAAGGGCGACACCAAGGTGACCGACCTGCTCTATCTGGTTAACGCACACGTTAAGTATCACGTGTCGTGCGAGGAACTGCTCGAGGACATCGGCCAGCGCTATTTTGATATCGCTGACGAGCTGGGGCTCACCTATCCCATCCGCGAGGAGTTCGCGGCCTTTGCCGAGCGCGCCCGCTCGGGCGGCTACTCCACCGAGGAGCTCGTGAGTCGTGGCGAGTACTTCACCGCTCGCCTGATGGCCGAGTATCTGGGCCTGCCGTTCCTGGACGCCGCGACGGTCGTGGCGTTCCATCACGACGGTACGCTCAGCATGAACCGCACCTCCGAGCTGGTGCAGGAGTACGGTCAGCAGGGCGGCTTTGTCATGCCCGGTTTCTACGGCGCGACGCGTGAGGGTCAAATCAAGCTGCTCGACCGTGGCGGCGGCGATATCTCGGGCTCGATCCTGGCCAAGTGCCTGGGCGCCGACCTGTACGAGAACTGGACCGACGTTTCGGGCTTCTATTCTGCTGATCCTCGCATTGTGCCCGAGGCTCAGCCCATCGCCCGCGTTACCTACGAGGAGCTGCGCGAGCTTTCGTACATGGGTGCAAGCGTCCTGCACGAGGAGGCCGTGTTCCCTGTGCGCGAGGCAGGCATTCCACTGGTCATCAAGAACACCAATGCGCCGCAGGACCCCGGCACCATCATTAGCGAGACGGCTGACGAGGGTGAGGCGGAGCCCATCATTACCGGCGTGACCGGTAAGCGCGGCTTTGTCGCCATCAACGTTGCCCGCGACCGTACCAAGCCGCGCGTCGGCTTTATGCGCCGTGCGCTTTCGGTCTTCGAACGCTATGACGTTTTCCGTCGAGCACATGCCCACCGGTGTCGACCGCTTTGGTGCTGTGGTGCAGGAGCAGGACGTGCGCGATTCGCTGTACTCGCTCGTAGGCGACATTCAGCAGGAGGTCGAGCCGCTCGAGATCGAGGTGGTCGAGGGCTTGGCACTTATCGCGACCGTCGGTCGTAACCTGCGCGGCCGTGCAGGTATCTCGGGCCACCTGTTTGGCATGCTTGGCCAGGCGGGCGTGAGCGTGCGTATGATTTCGCAGAGCTGCGATGAGATCAATATCATTATCGGCGTCGAGGAGAAGGACTTCGACTTGGCGATTCAGACCATTTACCGTGCCTTCTCCGACGAGAACGGCATTGTGAAAGTCGCGGACCTGGAGGCTCCCGCGCGGTCGAACCCGCCCTGGCCGCCCTCCACAAGTAGCGGCCATTCCGGCAGATTTTGGGACATGCCCCAAAATCTGCCGTGGGGCGTTCATTTCGGTTTCGTTTCGACGGGGGCGGGTTTCATGCCCGTCCCGTTTTTGTATAAACTGGGCAAGAACATTTAGCCTGCTCGGCGTGCGGGCAAAAGCCACAACCTTAAAAGGGGGAAGCATGAAACAGTACACGGTTGCTATTTTGGGCGCGACGGGAGCTGTTGGCACCCAGATGCTCGAGTGTCTCAACGAGCAGGAGTTCCCGGTCGGCAAGCTCAAGCTGCTAGCGAGCGCGCGCTCTGCGGGCAAGACCGTCGAGTTCCGCGGCGAGCAGGTTGTGATTGAGGAGGCTTGCCCCGAGGCCTTTGAGGGCTGCGACATCGTACTCGGCGCTGCCGGCGACGATATCGCGAAGGAGCTGCTGCCCGAGGCCGTCAAGCGTGGCGCCATCGTGGTAGACAACAGCCATGCCTTCCGCATGGATCCCGAGGTGCCGCTGGTCGTGCCCGAGATCAATGCCGACGATATCAAGTGGCATCACGGCCTTATCGCCAATCCCAACTGCGCGACTATCATCGGCCTGGTTCCCACGTGGCCGCTGCATCAGCTCGCCGGCGTGAAGCGCATGATCGTCTCGACGTATCAGGCGGCTTCGGGTGCCGGCGCTCCCGGTATGGCCGAGCTCGAGGCTCAGCTGGCCGCCCTGGGTCGCGGCGAGGAGATTCCCGAGCGCGTGCATTTGCCGCCCAGCTGGCGAGCAACCTGATTCCGCAGATTGGCAGCGTCAAGGAGGAGGGCTTTACCTCCGAGGAGATGAAGTTGCAGAACGAGGGCCGTAAGATCATGCATCTGCCCGAGCTGCGCGTGAACTGCACCTGCGTGCGCGTGCCCGTGCTGCGTTCGCACTCCGAGAGCATTACGCTCGAGTTTGAGCGCGGATATTACGGTCGAGGAGGCCCGTGCTGCGCTGGCTGCCGCTCCCGGCGTCAAGCTGGTTGACGATCTGGGTGCCGAGGGTGCACACGACCGCTTCCCCATGCCGATGGATACGTCCGACCAGGACCTGATTTGGGTCGGCCGCGTGCGTCGCGACATCTCGAACCCCGAGGCGCGCGCGGCATCACCTTCTGGTGCTGCGGCGACCAAATCCGTAAGGGCGCGGCAACCAACGCCGTCCAGATCGCTAAGCTGCTCTGCGAGTAGTTTGACCTGTCCGGCGGGGGCCGGGCTTGGTTTTCAGACGTCCTCGACCATGTGTGGCGCCTTGTCCTGCTCCTTCGGAGCCGCGGACAAGCGCCACACTGGTCTGCGGAATGTTCTGAAACCAAGCCCGGCCCCCGCCTGCGGTGACGCTGTTGCGAGCGCTCTGCGATGGGGACGTTGTTGGTTGGGGGCCGCTGGCTGATGTGGGGGCGCGTGGTTGTTGCGGGCTCTGGTCCCGGCGGCGGCCTCGGCGCTTCGCGCCTGCCGCCTGGGTCTACTGCGGGGCCGTGGCGGCAGCGGCGGCGCTTCGCGCCTGCTGCCTGGGGTGACTTTGGGCTTGGTGCGAATTGAGGTCTAATACTTTTCCCGTGAAGTGAACGACCTTATTTGGACCCCCGAAGCATTGGCATATTATGACCGCTATTTCCTGCGGTTTTGCAGCGCGAATCCTGCGGTTTTTGGTCTAAAGGTGTGGATGCTCCGGGGCTTCGTTTTTACTCGTTCACTTCTCGGGAAAGTATTAGAGCTCAGCTGGCGGGGGTACCGCCCTGGCGTCGAAGCCCCGCGTCTTCTTCGCTTGATTGGGAAAAACAGCCTCGCTGAAGTAATTGCGAGCCCGCCCGGACGTATCTGCGGGGGTTGTCTGCACAGTTCGCGGTATTATGTTTGCTGAGTTTTGAAAGGAGCCGCTGGTGGTCACGACGACATTTGCCTCGCCTTTGGGCGAAATCCTGCTTGCCGCTGATGGCCGCGGTTTGACGGGGCTTTGGTTTGAGGGGCAGGAGCACTTTGGCTCTACGCTGCTCAAAGAGGATGCGGAGTATGTCGTAGGTACCGATGCGGTTTCTGGTACCGGTGGGATGTCTTCGGTGAGTCCGGCAAATGGTGTGGCCTCTTCGGTGCTTGAGCGTTCATGGGCTTGGCTGAATGCTTATTTTGCGGGGCAGGAGCCTCGGTTTACGCCGCCGTTGCATTTGATTGGCACGGCGTTTTCAGCGCGAGGTTTGGTTTGAGCTGCTTTCTATCCCGCGTGGCGAGGTCGCTACGTATGGCGAGATCGCCCAGCGTGTTGCGGCTCGACATCATGTGCCGGGAAACGAGGCACCCGTTGTATCTCCTCGCGCGGTGGGGCTGCGGTTGCGCGTAACCCCATTTCGATTATCGTGCCATGCCATCGCGTAGTTGCCGCCGATGGTTCGCTCAACGGATATGCCGGCGGGCTCGATCGCAAGGAGTGGCTGCTTCGGCTTGAGGGCGCGTACGAGGAGTAACGCTCGAGCACTTTGCATAACTAGGGCGCCGTGAAAGGACGAGTCACTGTCCCTTCGCGCCCGGCATGCGTCAAAGCGCTCGACACGTGCGCCTTTAAGTTTGGCTAAGCCACATCCTGCGTATTTAAAAAACGCGCAGGCTGAGCAGCTAAGGCTGCGCTAAGGCGGTTGACGGTACGCTATCATCGGCAGTATCGAAACCTGTGGAGCCATGCGCCAATGGAGCAACTATGAAGCTGATGCTTGCCGAGGACGAACCTGGTCTCTCCCGCGCCCTCACCGCGATTCTTCAACATAGCGACTACGAGGTCGACACCGCCCTCGACGGCTTGACGGCGCTCGAGAATCTACTCACCAACGATTACGACGCCGCAATCCTGGACATCATGATGCCCGGCATGGACGGCATCGAGGTGCTCAAGCGTACACGCGCCGCCGGAAAGCGACTGCCCATCATCATGCTCACGGCAAAAAGCGAGGTGTCCGATAAGGTCGAGGGCCTGGATGCCGGTGCCAACGATTACCTGACCAAGCCGTTTGCCGCCAAGGAACTGCTTGCGCGTATTCGTGCCATGACGCGTGCCGCGACGGCAATTGACGCCACGACGCTCAGCGTGGGTAACGTGCGCCTCGACACGGCGGCTTGCACGCTTGTGGGACCCTTGGGCGAGGAGCACCTGGCCAATCGCGAGTTTCAGCTTATGGAACTCTTTATGCGCAACGCCGGCACGCGCATGCCCACTGAACGTCTGATGCTCGAGGTTTGGGGTGAGGACGCGCCCGAAGGCGCAACGTGGTGTGGGTCTATATCTCGTACCTGCGCAAAAGCTGACGGCGCTTGGTGCCAACGTTGCCATTCGCGCGTCGCGTAACCAGGGCTATTCGCTCGAGGTTGTCGAGGAAGGCGAAATAAGCGTGAGCGCGAGCGCGTGGTGCAAGCGCATGACGGAGTGGTTTCACGCCGCCTCGAGTAGTAAGGGGCGGGCTAATTCTGTTGACGCATTGGGCCGCCGTCTGCGTCGCAAGTTTATCCTCGTTGCCATGGGCGCCGTGACCGTGGTGCTCACGCTCATCATCGCCGGCATCAACATCGTCAATTATTCGCATGTCTGCAAGATGGCCGACGCTCGCCTGGACTATATTCTGGCGGGCAAGGACGGTATCGATTGGGGGGACGAGTCTAAAGCCGAGCCCGCTAATGGCAAGGATGCCGGCGATAGCCAAGCGGGCGTTCGCATCAGACACTTCGAAGGCATGACGGCGGAGTCTCCCTTCGACACGCGCTACTTTACGGTGACGATTGACGCCGGACAGGTTGCCGATGTCAATACGGCCCGCATTGCCGCGGTTGGTGCCAAGCGCGCCCGCCAGTATTGCCGCAAGGCTGCATGCCAAGGGCTGGACCTCGGGCTTCTCTGGCAATTATCGTTATACGACCGACGTCCAGGACGACGAGATCACCTATGTGTTCGTGGACTGCTCGCGCGAGCTTGCAAGCTTTCATTCGTTTTTGAGCGCGAGCGTGGCGATCAGTTGCATTGGCTGGCTGGCGGTGCTGGCAATTGTAACGGTCGCGTCGGGTGCCGTGATTCGACCGATGGTCGAGAGCTACAGCAAGCAAAAGCGATTTATTACCGATGCAAGCCACGAGATCAAGACGCCGCTCGCTGTGATCGATGCCGCCAACGAGGTACAGGAGATTGAGAGCGGCGAGAGTGAGTGGACGCAGAGCATTCACGAGCAGGTGGCGCGACTGACGGCACTTACGGAGCGTCTGGTATTTTTGGCGCGCATGGACGAGGGCTCGGCGGGCTTTACCATGGCGTCGATCGATCTCTCGGAGGCAGTTGACAAGGCAGCCGCGCCGTTTGAATCGGTGGCGGTCTCGCGCGGCAAGCGCCTGTCGGATGTCGGTCGCGACCGGCGTGCGCGCTCATGCCGATGCTGCGGCGGTGACGCAGGTGGTTGAGTTGCTGCTGGACAATGCCACGCGCTATGCGAGCGAGGGCAGCGTGATCGAGTTGAGTCTGCGCGCCGTTTCGCGCGGTGCGGGCAAAGGCTCGGCAGAGCTTGTCGTATCGAACGCTGTAGACGAGCTGCCCGAAGGCGACCTTGATCGATTGTTCGACCGCTTCTATCGTGCGGACGTGTCGCGCAGCTCCAAGACGGGCGGCTCGGGCGTGGGCCTATCCGTGGTGCGTGCCATCGCCGAAGCCCATGGCGGGAGCGCTTCTGTCTGCGGCCACGGTAACCAGATCACCTTCACCGTCCGCCTCTAAGACCTGCCAAAAAGGGACAGGTTTATTTTGGCAGGTTTTATCTGTGCAGACGGCAGCGGAGGCTGGCGGTGATCGGCGCCATGAACGCCACCGACCCAAATAAACGCACCTCTAACTGCTAAAATATGGACATCGTTGTTCGGCTCCCGAAGGAAAGGAGACGGTCATGCAGTACGAGATCGGCGGAGGGGCTTTCCCGGTTGTTACGTGCAACCTTAGCGACGGCGAATCCATGATCACCGAAAGCGGTGCCATGGTCTGGATGACCCCCAACATGGAGATGTCCACCTCGGGCGGTGGTATAGGCAAGATGTTCTCTAAGGCTTTTTCGGGTGAGGCGTTGTTCCAAAACATTTGGACCGCGCACGGCGATGGCATGATTGCGTTTGGCTCTTGCTTCCCCGGCCGCATTATACCGATCGAGATTGGCCCTGGTAAGAGCTGGATTTTGCAGAAGCGTTCGTTCCTTGCCGCGGAAAGTGGTGTTGAGCTGAGCATCCACTTTTAAACAAGAAAGGCAAAGACCGGCGCTTTTGGCGGCGAGGGTTTTATCATGCAAAAGCTCACGGGCTCGGGTATTGCCTTTGCCGAGATCGACGGCGACCTAGTTGAGTACGAGCTTGCTGCTGGCCAGCAAATGATTGTAGATACCGGCAACGTGGCCGGCTTTGAGGAGACGGTGAGCATCGACGCGCAGATGGTCAAGGGCGTCAAAAACATCATGTTTGGCGGTGAAGGCGTGTTCAACACTGTGCTCACCGGTCCGGGGCGCATCTGGCTGCAGACAATGCCCATTTCCAATCTTGCGGCAGCAGTGGCTTCGATGACCAACAACAATAACTAATCGTGTATAGGATGACGCGCGCGGCGGGCCCGGCCTGTCGTGCGCGTTTTTTGGTGGCAAACGCCCTGTTTATCGGGTGCGGCTGTGCTCCTGCAGCGCATAGATCGACTTATCCATGTTGAACAGGTAGGCCACGACGCAGACAATAAAAGAACGTCGGCAGACTGCTAAAGCCAAAGACCTCGCAGCCAATAAAGATGGGCGCGAGCAGCGTATTGGTGGCGCTGCCAAAGACGGCGGCGTATCCCAGCGCGGCGCAGAGCTCGACGGGCATGCCGAGAATCCCGGCGAGTACGACACCCAGGCTGGCTCCGATGGAGAACAGCGGCGCACCTCGCCACCCTGATATCCTGCGGCAAGCGTGGCGATGGTGAGTACGAATTTGAGCGCCCAGTCCCAAGGCATGATCGACGCCTCACCGTTGTCACCCAGTGCCGCGGATATCAGGTTGGTGCCAAGGCCGCAGTATCGCCCCTGCCACAGCGCGAACAGAATCGCCGACAGCGCAAGGCCCATAACGGCAACGCGTATGTAAGGGCTGGGGAGCAGCCGCGCTGCAAGGGTCTTGGCATGGGCAAGGCACCAGGCAAAAGCTCCACCTACCATACCAAACGCGATACCCAACAACGCCAGTCGTCCAAGACCGGGGAGGTCGAGCGCATACGAGGCGGTAACGGCGACCTCAAACTTCTCGAGCCCCAGAGCGCCGGAGGTCATGCTTGCGGCGAGCGAGGCTGTAAGCGCGGGAAACAGCGCGCGGTATTCCATGCGTCCTGCGACCAGTACTTCGATCGCAAAGACCGTGGCGGCGAGGGGCGTTCGGAAGAGTCCGGCAAAGCCGGCGGCCATGCCGATAAGCAAAAACGTGTTGCCGGGTTCTCGGAAAGGTAGACGTCGGCCGATCCAATGCGAGACGGTTGCGCCGATCTGCACGGCTACGCCTTCGCGTCCCGCGCTGCCGCCAAAGAGATGCGTGGCCCACGTGCTCAGCATAATGAGCGGCACCAGACGCGGGGAGATGGCGTCCTCGCGTCCGTGACCTACGTCGAATACTAAGCTCATGCCCCGATCGGTGCCTTTGCCCCAGGTGAGGTAGGCAAATACGATGGCCAAGCCCATGAGGGCGAGGAAGGGAAGGAGCAGTACGATGTGCTCGTCACGGAAGGCGCCGATTGCCAGGAGCACACGACCAAAAGGGCACTGATGGCGCCAACGATAACGCCGATAGGGATTCCGACGGCGCCCATGAGCACGAGACCGCTATAGGTGTTGACCAGGCGTTTGATTCTGCTCGAAGCGCTGCTTTCTGACATTTTGCTTTTCGACACTTGCTCTCTTGATAGAAAAAGAGCTGGAGTTGCGCATCGTTGAGAGGCTTTCCAGCTTTAGCAAAACAAACTTATAAGATGCGACGGGCCGCGTCAAGATAATTACCGGACGGCCTAGGAGGCGGCTGGTTGGCCGGCTTAAAACCTAGCGTGTGAAATGACGCCCCACGCTATTCAGCGCGCTTGATAGGATGACGAACCACGGTCTTAAGTTTCTCCGGTGCGCATTTGCGTGGATCGGAGAGATAGATTTCGTGATGTAAACGGGTGTCTGAGAAGTCGGGAACATAGCCCAGCTCGGTCGTGTATTCATGCATGGCGTCTACGGTCGCCGGTTCGTTGTCGTAGGGCCCGGTGTGCATGCATTGAACGCAGAGACCCTCGTCAACTTTAAGCAGTTCGACGGCGGAAAAGTCCAGTTTCTTTTTGGTCGTGGCTTCCGCGACTGCCCAGTCAAAGTCATCTCGGGTGACGAAATCGGGCAGGCGGATGCACGAGATAAAGTTGAAATTGTCCTTGCGTACATAATCGATGCCGCCGCTCGGGGACTTTTGCCACCAGAAACCCTCGAGCGGCGGTACCACAAAGTCGAAATAGCCCTCGATACTCCTTGAGCCTTTCTTCGACATCTTGACGGTATAGGCGATGCCGTAAAGTAGCGGCAGGGCGTTTTGATACTCGCCACCTTCGGTATTTGGGTCGCCCTTTCCGCGAACGGCAACGTAGCTCATAGGCGGGACTGTTACGATGCTCGGCTTGCTTGCAGGTTTGTAGAGCTCCTTGCATTCCTTCTTAAAGTCGAACGCCATGTTGGCCGCCTTTCTGCGTATTGGCCTGCTTAGATAGTTGAATCATATCATAGAAACGAACAGCTGTTCGAATGATTTGGCTGACAGATTGAGATGCGTGCGTTGTGTTTGGCGGTCGGCCTGACCCCGTTGATGATTTCTCGGCCTCCCCGGCGCCCTATCTATAGCTGCCGTTTCCCCATATAAAACCTGCCAAAATAAACCTGTCCCTTTTTGGTAGGTGGGAAATGGGTAATACTAAAGAGTTATCCGACCAGATGGGAATTAATCGATGGCCTATATCGAATTCAAAGACGTCATCAAGGCATACGGCGAGGGCGATGCCCGCATCCACGCGCTCGACGGCGCGAGCTTTACGGTCGAGCGCGGCGAGCTCGCCATCATTTTGGGTGCTTCGGGTGCCGGCAAGACCACGGCCCTCAACATTCTGGGCGGCATGGACACGGCAACTTCTGGCACCGTGACGGTGGACGGGCGTGACGTGAGCTCTGCCAACGAGGCTCAGCTTGTGGAATACCGTCGCGCCGATGTTGGCTTTGTCTTTCAGTTCTACAATCTGGTCCCTAACCTGACGGCGCTTGAGAACGTCGAACTCGCGGCGCAGATCTGCCCCGATTCGCTCGATGCCGAGCAAACGCTTCGCCAGGTTGGCCTGGGCGACCGCCTCGCTAACTTTCCGGCGCAGCTTTCGGGCGGCGAGCAGCAGCGCGTATCCATCGCCCGCGCGCTGGCTAAGAACCCCAAGCTGCTTTTGTGCGACGAGCCTACGGGTGCACTCGACTACAAACCGGCAAGCAGATCTTGCAGCTGCTACAGGACACTTGCCGCAAGCAAGGCATTACGGTCATCATCATCACCCACAACTCTGCGCTGGCGCCCATGGCCGATCGCCTGATCCGCTTTAAGAGCGGCCGCGTGGAGAGCGAGACGATCCAGCAAAATCCTGTGCCTATCGAGACGATCGAGTGGTAGCGCCCATGAATCAGGACCGCCAAAACAGTCAACGCCGCGACGCGCAGAACACGGAGCGCGAGCAGGATTTTACGACCTACCGTACCGCCCAAAGCTCAAACGATATGGTGCCGACGGTTTTTCGCCGTGGCATCTACCGCACGATTCGCGGCAGCCTCAAAACGCTTCTTGTCTATCGTTGTGATCACCGCGCTTGGCGTGAGCGTGATGTGCGGCCTTAGGCGGGCTGCGAGGACCTGTGTGATTCGGTCGACGCCTATTTTGACCAGCAGAATGTCTATGACATCAACGTGCAGTGACCTATGGTCTGACCGATGACGATATTGCCGCGATCCAAGAGGTCGATGGCGTCGAGACGGCCGAGGGCATCTATACCGAGACCGCCTATACCGCCGTGGGTACGACGCGCGAGCGTGTCGTCGTACAGAGCCTCTCCAAAGAGAATATTGACCAACCGGTGCTAGTGCGCGGCGAGCTGCCCGAGACTTCGGGCGAAGTGGCAGTGACCTCACGTTTTTTGAAGGCTTCGGGCAAGAAAATCGGCGATACGGTGAGCTTTGCCGCCAACGATGCGAGCTCGTCGAACCAAAGCGCCAAGGACCAGTTTGCCGATGGGGACTACACCATCACGGCCGAGGTTCTCGATCCTACCGACGTGAGCTCCGACTCGACAGTCAACGCCTTTCGCGCTGCTTCGACTGCGGACTACAAGTTCTACGTGAGCGAGGATGCCGCGACATCTTCTTCCTACTCCGCTGTCCACGTGGTCGTCGAGGGAGCCAAGAGCCTCAACTCCTATTCGGATGCCTACTCGGCAAAGATCAATGAGGTCAAGGGCAATATCGAGAAGATCCGCGAGGAGCGTGAGAAGCGCGCGCCCAGGAGCTGACGGTCGACACACCGGCGAGCTTGGACGCGGCTGAGCGTCAGGCGAATATGGTCTTTGGGATCGAGCAGGACAACATCAATCGCATGGCCGAGGGCAGCGACGAGCGTGCGCAGGCGCAAGCCGACCTGGACCAGCGCCGTGCCGCCGCCGACCAGCAGTTTGCCGATGCCCGCGCCGAGCTCTCTGACCTGGGCGAATGCACCTGGTACATCCAGGACCGCGATAACATCGCAAGCTACTCGAGCGTGGAGAGCGATAGCTCGTCAATTGAGGCCATTGCCACGGTGTTCCCGTTCATCTTCTTTATCGTCGCCGTGCTCATCAGCCTCACCACCGCCACGCGCATGGTCGAGGAGGAGCGCACGCTCATTGGCCTGTACAAGGCGCTCGGCTATTCGCGCGGGCGTATCCTGTCCAAATATGTGGACTACTCGCTGTGGGCGTGTCTGATCGGTGGCGTGCTCGGCAATATCATCGGATTTGTGGGTCTGCCGCTGTTCTTGTTTACGGTGTTCGACGACATGTACTCGCTGCCCCAGATGTTGCTTTCGTACGACATCGTGTCATCACTCGTGTCGGTAGCGCTGTTTGCCGTGGGCGTGGTGGGCGCCACGATTATCGCCTGCCGCCACGAGATGGCCGAGACCCCAGCCTCGCTCATGCGCCCCAAGGCCCCGCGCGCCGGCTCGCGCATTCTGCTCGAGCGCATCGGCTTTATCTGGCACCGCATGGGCTTTTTGAACAAGGTCGCTGCACGCAACTTATTCCGCTACAAAAAGCGCGCCTTTATGACCATCTTCGGTATCGCCGGCTGCACGGCGCTCGTGATTTGCGGTATGGGAATTCGCGACACGTCGGTGGCGCTTTCGCCCAAACAGTACGGGCATATCACGCGCTATGACTTGCTGGCGGTCGCCAATCCCGACGATTTTTCGCAGACGTGCGCGGCATTGGATGAGCGCAGCACGGCCAATGATTCCAACGTGACGGTGACCTCGACCCTGCCGATTATGACCGACAACGTCACCTTTACATTCGGCGGAAAGAGCGAGACCGTGCAGCTGATCGTGGTGCCCGATGACCGCACGAACGACCTGGATGACTACGTGCGCCTAGAGGACGAGTCCAAAGAACCGCTCGCCCTGCGTGACGGGGATGTGTATTTGAGCAAGAGCTCTCAGCTGGTGCTGGGGATCAAGCCGGGCGATACGGCACACGTCCAGGATTCGTCGCTCAATGTTGCCAAGGTCAAAGTCAGCGACATCTCGCTCAACTATCTGGGCAACACGCTTTACATGACGCAGGGCACCTATGAGCGCGCGTTCGGTCGAAGTGCACGCCTTAACGGCGTCTTTGTGCTGCGTTAAGGGTTCGTCGGCCGACCAGATTGCGTTTAGCAGAATCTTAAGAGTGACGGTTGGCTTACGATTTCGAGTACGGCCGAGCATTGGGAAAACTATGAGGCGAACTTTACGATTATCAATTCGGTCGTGGTGCTCGTGACCTTTATGGCGGCGTGCCTGTCGTTTGTGGTGGTGTTTACGCTGTCCAACACGAATATCTCCGAGCGCGAGCGCGAGCTGGCGACCATTAAGGTGCTGGGCTTCCGCCGTGGCGAGGTGCACCACTACGTCAACAAGGAGACGTTGATCCTCACGGCGATTGGTGCCGCGCTGGGCGTACCGCTGGGTGGTGCGCTGGCCGAGAGCTTTACGTACATCTTGCAGATGCCGTCATTGTACTTTGACGTCGAGGTCGAGCCGCTGAGCTACGTGCTTGCCGTGGTGCTTTCCTTCGGCTTTACGATCATCGTCAACCTCGCTACCAATCGCACCCTCAATAAGATCGACATGGTCGGCGCCCTCAAGAGCGCCGAGTAGCCTGCCAAAAAGGGACAGGTTTATTTTGGCAGGTTTTATCGGGGCAACGCCGGACAACCATTAGGTGGCCCGCGTTTGCCCCGTCAAACGGGCTTTCCATTTGCCTTTCATTCTATTTGGTTTTCGCTCGCAGGCGTGGATGAGAGACTCTCTTTGGCCTTCGAGATTGGGCTTGTATGGGTCGTATGCCACAAAATGGGCCTATCTACTACGTTTGCTACCACACCCTCGACCGTGACAAAGATTATGAAATTAAAACCGCAGGTAGATGGCTTGCCAGTTTTTCGGAAAAGGCGGGTATGGTCGGCCCTCTCGAGTTAAACGTAGTAAATAGGCCCTTTTCTTGGCGCGCGGTCAGCTCAATGCTAATCTCCGTGCCGGAACTGACCCAGTTGTTTGTAAGTTGCGGTGATATACGGACTGTTTGGCGCTTTGGAGCTTCAAAACAGTCCCTATCTCACCGCAACTTAGGAGAAGGGCGGGGGGCGGTTGGGTGCTGGTGGGTCGGAGCGTGTTAGGCCTGTTTGCGGTGCTTCCATTGTTTGCGGCACCAGCGCATGAGCGCCTTTATGACGGGAATCGTGATGAGGATGATCCATGCAGGATGGGGCTGTCCCAAACAGAGCCACATGTAGAGGAACCAAGCGATGGCGGCTGCCGGGTAGATGGCCTCGATCAGCTTAGACAGGTGGCGCCGATCGATGAAGTCACCAATCGCGTAGTAGACGGGAACCAGAAAGACGAGGAAAAGCCCCATGCCCCATGTGCCGTAGACAATGCCGAGCACCAGATAGGCGAGAGTGACAAGTGCGGGGAAGGGGAATTTGTTCCATGCACGTCCGACCTTGGTGTGGAAATGCTTGCCATGATGGTCGAGCTTGTCGTGTGCTTCCTTCCAGCTGGAAAACGTCTCGCCGTCGATGGTGACGGTGCCGTCGTCATTGGTGCGTACGCTATGTCCATCGTCCTCAAGCGTATCGATATGCACGCCGTCCGGCCCCACATGCACCTCTTCGCCCTTGCGCTCGTTGGTCACATGGATGCCGCTCCAACCAATATGGACTTCCTCGCCTTTATTGGGATCAATGACGTGGATACCGCGCGCGAGGGAAATATCGACAAGTGGTTTGTCGCCGCAATCGGCGTGCTCGGCAGAATCCTCGGCCTCGTCAGCCACATCCGCCGTCTCGGTGTCGGCGCTACCGTCCTCCAGGTCGTCGGCATCGTTGGCCGCCTCCCCATATAACAGCTCGTCCAACGACACGTCATACAGCGCGGCGAGCGCAATGAGGTTATCGGTATCGGGTGAGGACTCGCTGCGCTCCCATTTACTGACAGCCTGACGACTCACACCCAGCTGGGCGGCAAGCGCCTCCTGAGAAAGCCCGGCAGCCTTGCGGCGATCGACGAGGCGCTGTGCCATCGCAAGATCCATGGTGGTTCCTTTCGTTTGATGGTCGAATCGAATGAGCCGAGTATGCCGAGAACAACCGGTAGCGACCACCATTTCTAGTTAGAATCTGCCCCAACCCTACCGCAACTACCGGTAGCAATCCCTAACGACCAGCCATTTCAGGACAAATGTCAGTGCAAGTAGCAGCCAAGAGCCCCCACTCAGTAAGTTGCGGTGGAATAGTTTTTGGATTCAGCCATTTGCGGACTAAGCAGGAACTATTTCACCGCAACTGAATTTCAGACCAGGCACCCGCAGCAAGAAGACGAATAGCCTCGGCGAGTATGTAAACGCAGGGCCCTCCGACCCCGCCCGACGATTTCGATTGGCGACCTTTGACGGAGTCAAGGGAGGAGCCAAATCGAAATACGTCGGGCGGGGTCGGGAGGGCCCGATGGGGTGGATTCCAGCCGAGGCTATTCGTCGCCGAAGCTGATGCCCAACGCTTGGCCTCGCGCACCAGTCGCTCTGGGGATCGGACGTACTTGAGCTTGCCGGCGACATCCTCGAGCGGCATATGGCACATCTTGCCGTCGCGCAGGGCAATCATGTAGCCAAACTCGCCGCGCAGGCAGCCGAGCGCTGCCTCGACACCGCACTGGGTCGCAAAGATGCGGTCCTGGGCGTCGGGCTGACCGCCGCGCTGCGTGTGGCCGGGGATGGCGACGCGGGTCTCGCGACCGGTCTTGGCCTCAATCTCCTTGGCGATGTCGTAGACGATCGACGGGCTTGTGCGCTCGGCGAGCTTCTTCTTGTACTCCTTCTTGGACAGCGCCGCGTCCTCCTTGGAGATAGCGCCCTCGGCGACGGCCACGATGGTAAAGCGGCTGCCGGTCTCCATGCGATGCTCAATGGTCTTGATGACGTTATCCATGTCGTAGGGGATCTCGGGAATCAGGATGACGTCCGCGCCGCCCGCGACGCCGGCGTACAGCGGGATCCAGCCAACCTTGTGGCCCATGATCTCGATAACGAACACGCGGCCGTGACTCGAGGCGGTGGTGTGGATGTCGTCGATGCACTTGGTAGCGACGTCGATGGCGCTCGTAAAGCCAAACGTCAGCTCGGTGCCCCAGGTGTCGTTATCGATGGTCTTGGGCAGGGCGATAACGTTGAGGCCCTCTTCGCGCAGGCGGTTAGCGGTCTTGGTGGAGCCGTTGCCGCCCAGCATAAACAGGCAGTCGAGCTGCAGCTTATGATAGGTGTGGACCATAGCGGGCACCTTCTCGACGCCATCGGCCTCGGGAACATCCAGGCGCTTGAACGGCGTACGGCTCGTGCCCAGGATGGTGCCGCCGCGGGTGAGGATGCCGCTAAAATCGGCGGGCGACATGACGCGGAACCTGCTGTAGATAAGGCCCTGGTAGCCGTCCTCAAAACCATAGATCTCGATAGGCTCTTCGCTATTGGTCATGAGCGTTTTGACAATGCCGCGCATGGTGGCGTTGAGCGCCTGGCAGTCGCCGCCACTGGTAAGAAGACCGATCCTGAGCATGATGAATCCTTCCGGGCAAGTTATAACATGCGCATAAGTTTACCCCCGCACACTGTTGATACGGGGGTAAAACGTGTTAGCTCAAGCGTATAGAAATGTAAGCAACGTCAGGGAACGTAAGGCCGACGGGCCTGGCTCCTTACAGTGCGAAGGCATCGACGTTGCCCCAGTGGCGGCGCAGCGTGATGGCGGCAGCGGGCTCGGTGTTGTCGAAGACGACCGACCACTGCGTGTTGCTGGTGATGTCTTCCGGATTGGGCTCTTGCGCCGCAGCGCGCAGGGCCTTCCAAGCGACTGCCTCGTCTTGGGCGCCGGTATGGGCGTCGAGGACATCGGCGATTGCGGCGGCGCGCTCTTTACCATGGCCTAGCTCGCCATTCTTTTGGTTAGGCAGCACTTCGTCGCCATAGCAGGCGTAGAAGTTCGTAACCTGGGTTACAGGAGTCGCTTTGAAAGCGCGGTCCGGATCGCGCGGATCCCACTCTACTACGCGCCGCGTCACCGGCGGCGTCGTTTATAAAGAAGTGGTAATCGCGTCCTGCCATGGCGTGCATGTCGTAGGCGGAAAGCAGGTCGACAGCTTCTTGCGTGGTGGCGGCACGGTCGAGCACCAGACGGATGGCGAGCGAGGTATTGATGACGGGGCGCTGCGTGTCCTGGTCACAGGGTTTGGAATCCAGGGTGAGCACGGCAATGGACACGCCACATTCGTTGACGCCGTCGAGCTGGGCAAACGGGCCCATGAGTGCGGCGGCGCGTCCGGCGACGGAGTCAAGCGGAGTGTTATCGCCCAGGTTGTTAAGGGCGGCAAACCCGATGGAGGCATAGCCGCCGCGTGGGTGATTGCGCACCAGCAGCGCCGAGGTGCCGTCCTTAAAGTCGTAATTGCGACCGGTACGCACGCGCTTCGGCATCTACGGCGACAAAAGCGCTGCAGGCAAACTGGGGCGCTGGACATGTGCCGGCACACCGGGCAGCACCTGCGCCACCACGGCATCGATGTAGGCCTGGTCGTCGCGTACGCCGGCGGCGATGATGCGATCAAGATCGTAGTCGTAGGCGATGTCGATTGCGTACAGGTCATAGCCATCCGCGTAGCCGGTCAAGCGTTTGAGCGACGCGGCGGACTTGATTTGCTTGTGATAAACGATACCGGTGGCAGCGGCAAGGCCGACGGCGACACCCGCGACACCGCAGGCGATGGCAATGTTACGTGGCTTCATGACGGCTCCTCTCGTCCTGTTAGCGCAATTGTCGCAAAAGGAGCGCGGGCATGATGGCTCAACTTGGTGAGCGGCGCGGAATTAAGCACGGAATGAAGAGTGCGGCGCTGGCGTGGCGGGGTATGCTGGAGGGGACCATCAACCAGCGAAAGGGGAGAGCATGACGGATCAGGAAACGATCGAGCGCGTGCACGTGACGGCCGACGATATCGAGGCCTCCAACGACCTTATCGACTTTATCGAGGCATGCCCCAGCATGTTCCATACGGCAGCGACCATTATGGCCGAACTCGACGAGGCGGGCTTTACCTACCTGCCCGAGAACGCAGCGTGGGACATCGAGCCGGGCGGGCGTATTACACGCGGCGCAACACCTCGAGCGTCGTTGCCTTTAAGGTGGGCGAAGACCTGGCCGCTACGTGGGGCGAGGACGGCGTTGCCGGCGACTATCATTTTCAACTCACGGCGTCACACAGCGATTCGCCGACGTTTTAAGGTTAAGGCCGTGCCCGAGCTCGACGGCGCGGGCGAGACGCTGCGCCTGAACACCGAGCCTACGGCGGCATGATCGACTACACCTGGTTCGATCGCCCGCTGGCACTTGCGGGCCGCGTGCTGGTGCGCGAGGGCGACCGTATCGAGAGCCGCTTGCTCGCTACCGAGCGCGAAGTTGCCATTATCCCGAGCCTTGCCATCCATATGAATCGTGGCGTTAACGAGGGCTTTGCGCCCAACCGGGCTGTCGACCTGTGCCCGCTCATCAGCGCCGGCGACCTTAAGCAGGGAGATTTTGACGCCCTGATCGCCGACGAACTGGACGTTGAGCCCGAGCAAATTTTGGGTCGCGACCTGTTCCTGGTCAATCGTCAGGATGCACGCATTTGGGGCTGGGCCGACGAGTTTATCTCGACGCCCAAGCTCGACGACCTGGCCTGCGCCTACACCTCGCTGCAGGCATTTTTGGGTGCCGAGAATGCGCACGACGTTTCGATCTTTTGCTGCTTTGATAACGAGGAGGTTGGCTCCGAGACCAAGCAGGGCGCCATGTCGACGTTCTTGGCCGACGCGCTGCGCCGCATCAACGGGTCGCTGGGCTTCGATGACGAGTCGTACCACCGCGCACTTGCCGCTTCGATGCTCGTGAGCTGCGACAACGCGCATGCCGTGCACCCCAACCACGCCGAGAAGTGCGACGCCCGCAACCAGGTTGTGCTTAACGGCGGCATCGTCATCAAGGAGGCCGCCAACCAGCACTACTGCACCGACGCCTTTAGCCGCGCGGTGTTCCAGGCCATTTGCGATGACGCCGACGTGCCCACGCAGGCCTTTGCCAACAAGAGCGATATGGCCGGCGGTTCTACCCTGGGCAATCTGTCCAATATGCAGGCGAGCATGCATGCCGTGGACGTGGGCCTGCCGCAGCTTGCCATGCACTCGAGCTACGAGACCGGCGGCGTGCGCGACGTAATGTACGCCATCCGCGCCCTCACCGCCTTCTACGAGCGTGACCTGACCATCAACGGCGCCGAAAGCGTGGAACTCTAAAACCTGCCAAAAGGGACAGGTTTATTTTGGCAGGTTTTATCTGGGCGAATGCAAAGGGTGAAACCGAACTAGATCTGCGATACGTGGCCGCCGAGGTGCAGTGCGCCTCGGCGGCTTTTTGTGTACAGAGTACGGCTAATGCTTATAAATGCTATACATGCTTTACGTATCTACCATAGAGCTTTATGATATTTTGAAGTATTAAGGAGGGGTCATGACCACAACAGCCGCTCAGATCAACGTACGTCTCGATGCCGATCTTAAAAGGAGTGGGGACGCCGCTCTCTCCAAGGCCGGTATGACGCCGAGCCAAGCGGTGCGAGCGCTCTGGCAGCTTGCAGCATCGCTGGCCGATCGCCCCGGTGCGCTCGAGGATATCCTGCTGCCCAGTCGTGCCCGGGCGGAACAGCGCGAGCGCGAAAAAGGCCGCCAAACGTAAGCTCGAGCTTATGGATCAGGGGTCGAAGCTGTTCGCTGCCGCTTGCTGTGAGTCGGGAATCGATATGGTCAAGGCTCAGCCATCGGACGACGAAGAGCTCAAACGGAATGCCTATGCGGATCGCTATGGCGAGGAGATGAGCTGGCTCTATGAGTGAGACTCCAAAGCGCATCTTGGTTGACACCAACGTGTGGCTCGATTACTTCATTCCCTCACGACGTGGTCGTTCGGTGGCGATTGAGTTTTTACGCGATGCATGCACGGCGCAGGTTGATTTGCTGTATGCGGCGACATCGTCCAAAGACCTGTTTTATTTGATTTCAAGCGAACATAAGGCATGGTATCGGCGAGAGCACGGTTCGCTTTCCCAGTATGCCGCTACGGTAGCGACTTCGCTTGCATGGGATTGTCTTAGCGTGCTGTCGCAGCTTGCCACGCCAGTGCCCTGTGACCTGAGCGACATCTGGATGGCGAGCAGACAGCGTGAGCTCCATAGCGATTACGAAGACGATTTAATCATTGCGGCAGCGATACGCGCTCAGGCGGATCTACTGGTCACCAACGATGTCAAACTCTGTTCACACGCACCCGTCGCAGCAATGAACGTCGAAAACGCAAGAAAGTACTTGGCAACGCTCAAATAGCTCTAGACCTCACTGGCCGAACAAAAAGTCAGCGAGGGCCCACAGATAGAGCCAACGCCAGCCAGACCCCGCAGGTTGAACAAAAGTCAGCGAGAGCCCGTCTGGTCGAGCAAGGTGCCTTGAAAGAGGAGGGCATTGGCCTTCTGGCCATGCCCCGACGATTGAAAGGCAGATTGCCGTCCAGACGAGCTCGCAGCGTCGAGTGGTCCGCCGTTCGTTAGAACGGCGGAACCCTAATGTTCGATCCAGCAGCGCAGGGTCTCGCCGGCCTGCAGGTGACGCAGATTCTCCGCGGCGATGTCGACGACGTTGTTGAGCGTGGCTGCCAGGTGGAACCAGCCGGAGACGTGCGGCGTGATGAGCATGTTGGGCGCATCCCACAGGGGGCTTGTCGCGGGCAGCGGTTCGGGGTCGGTGACGTCGACCGCGGCGCCGGCGAGATGTCCCGACTCCAGAACGGCAACCAAGTCATCGGTGACCACAAGGTCGCCGCGGCCGCCGTTGGCAAAGAAGGCACCTGGTTTCATCGCGGCAAAGAACTCGGCGTTCGCCAGACCGCGGGTCTCGGGCGTGCTCGGCATAAAGGATGCGACGATGTCGGCCTCTGCCAGGCGCTCAGGTAGGCGTCCATGCCGTCCATGTCCTCAAACACAATGGGGTAGACGAGTGGATGGCGCTTGATGCCGCGGACGTGCGCGCCCATGCCGCGGCAGAGCGTGGCAAAGTGACCGCCGATATCGCCCGCGCCCAGCACCAGCACGTTGGCGTTTTTGAGCGAGGTAACTGGCCCCAAATCCTCCCAGCGATGTTCGCGCTGCAAGTCGTGATAGCCGGGCAGGCGCTTCATCATGGAAAGGACCATGGCAAACATGTGCTCGCTCACGGCCTGGCCGTAGGCGCCCACCGAGCAAGACAGTTTGGCGTCGGCTGGCACGGTGCCGGCGGCCAAGTAATCGTCATAGCCCGCGGTCTGTAGTTGCAGCAGCTGGAGGTGCTCGCATGCGGTAAGTAGGGCAGGGTCTATGTTGCCCAAGATCACGTCGGCGTTGGCGACTTGTTCGCGCGTGATAGCGTCGGCGCTCGTGTAGATAAAGTCCTCGCCCGGAGCGCTCGACTCAAGAATTGCGCGATGGTGGTCGTTGACGGGCAGCAAAACCAAGACGTCACAAGTAGTCCTTTCCGCTTGACCCGCCAAAAAGGGACAGGTTTATTTTGGCGGGTTTTATCAGGCAAAACGTTCAAACAAAAACGCCGGATGCTAGACGAGCGTGCCCGTCAGCATCCGGCGCATCCACGGCTACCAGCTCAGCAGCTCGTAGCCGTCCTCGGTCACTACGAGCTGTACCTCGCACTGGGCCGAATCGCTGCCGTCCTTGGTGCGCACACACCAGCCGTCGCCCTTGCTAATCTTGATGTCGGGCGCTCCGGCATTGACCATGGGCTCGATGGTAAAGACCATGCCCGGAGCCATGATGGTGTCCACATCGGGCGCCTCGGTGGTAAAGCCTACAAACGGGTCCTCGTGGAACTCCTTGCCAATGCCGTGTCCGCCGTACTCGCGCACCGCGCTAAAACCGGCGTCCTCGACCGTCTTTTGCACGGCCTCGGCCATCACGGACAGCGGTAGCCATGGCTTGACGGCGGCTAGACCCGCTTCCACGCTGGCGCGAGTGACGTCGACCAGACGCTGGCGCTCGGCAGAGACCTTGCCGATGCAGAACATGCGGCTCGAATCGCTAAAGTAGCCGTCCAAGATCGTGGAACAATCGACGTGATGATGTCGCCCTCGTGCAGCACGTCCGTATCGCAGGGGATGCCGTGACAGACCACGTCGTGATCGAGGTGCACACGCTCTTGGGGGTAGCCCTCATAGTTGAGGTCAGCCGGCGTGCCACCGTGTTCGATGGTGTAGTCGTAGATCATCTGGTCGATCTGGTTGGTGGTCATGCCCGCGGCGATGTGCTCGCCTACGTAGTCGAGCACGCCCACGTTGATGGCGGCCGAGCGCTTGATGCCCTCGATGTCGGCGGGTGTCTTGTAGAGCGTGCGGGGCAGAACCTCCCAGCCCTCTTCCCACAAGCGCTCGAGGCGCTCATCAAAGGCGCTATGGCATTTCTTGTATTTCTTGCCGCTGCCGCACCAGCAAGCGTCGTTGCGGCCGGGCACGGGTCCATTGTCAAACATGGCTAACTTCCTTTCATTCGCAGCTAGTATAGCCCACTCACAGGGCAGCTGCGCGCTAGTAGCTCACCTGGCAGGGAATGCCGAGGGCTTGGACGCGCGCGGCAATGGCGTCGAGCACCTCGGGCGCCGCTTTAGCAAGGCCGGCGACCGGTGTCTCGCGCGCACCGTGTAGATGGTCGCTTCTTGCGGGCGAATGCGCTCAAGCGCCACGAGCCAGGGGGCAACGTACTCCTCGCCGGTGTTGTCGATGGGCTTGCCCTGATACTCACCGGTCAAAAAGATCGTCTGGATAATAACGTGACCGTCAAAGCTTTCGAACGTCTCAATCTGGTGCTCGACGTCGTAGGGGGCCAACAGGCTGGTCGAGCAGCTGGATAAACGCCGGGTCGACGGTATCGAGCTTAAGAATGTTGTCGTCGACCATCATGAGCGCATCGTGTACCTGGGGACGGTCGGCGCGTGTGCCGTTGGAGAGCACGGCGATCTTGGAGTTTGGGGCAAGCTCGTCGCGCAGCGCGACGGCGCCGGCGATGGCCTGCGGAAACTCCGGCGCGGCGGTGGGCTCGCCGTTGCCTGCGAAGGTGATCACATCGGGGAGCTCGCCCTCGGCTGCCATCTCGCGCAGCTTTGCCTCGAGCGCGTCGAGCACCACGGCAGCCGTGTTATACGGCTCGTGGCAGGGCGCTCGGCATTGAGGCCGTTTTCGCAGTAAATGCAGTCGAACGTGCAGATTTTGCCGCTGGCCGGCATCATGTTGACGCCGAGCGAGAGACCAAGGCGACGGCTGCGAACGGGCCCAAAGATGGGGCTGGCATTCAAAAACGTAGACATAGACATATGCTCCTCAAGACAATTGTGCCTAAGCATAGCATCGGCTCCGAAGCAAGGTGCGGGCTCTTGCTTTAAAAGTTTCGTTTTTTCACGTCGCTCATTATGCCGTGCCATGAAAAGCCTCAGGTCGGGTACAGTTAATCTGTTAACAAAGCGTAAAGCAATGCGGGTCTATCCAACCGTACTGACGGGCAACTGGATGGGCATTGACGATGGGAACACAGTATGGATTTTACGGTTGAGAATGCGGGCACCACGATCGCCTGTCGCGAGTATGCCGGTCCGGTTGTATCGTCCGATACGCCCGCCTTGGTGTGCGTGCACGGCGCCTGCGTCGACGGCGCTTCTTTGACGCCATCGCCCGCGAGCTCGCCTGTGACTACCGCGTCATTGCCTACGATCGCCGCGGTTGCGGCGAGAGCGGCGACGCTGCAGACGGACGCTACGACCTCGCCGCCCAAGCCGCCGATCTGCAGGCCGTTATTGAGCATATCGGCGCTCCGGCAAACGTGCTCGCGCACAGTGCCGGTACGCTGGTGACCCTGGAGCTTCTCCGTGCAAACCCCGCCATAATCTCGCGTGCGATTCTGCATGAACCCGCCGTGACGGATGATGGTGCCGGCCTGGGCGCGGCCCCAGTTTTGCTCGAGATGATCGCCGCGGGAAAGGTCTCCAGGGCATTACGGGCCTTCCTGGGCGCATCGGCGATTCGGACCCTGAGGCCCCCAAGTTAACCGAGGCAGAAGCCAAGTATGCCCTGCGCAACGGCCGCAGTTTCATGGCGAACGAATACGGGATTACTATGACCCGCGTTCCCGATTGGAATAGCGTTCGCGCGTCAAAAACGGTGGCCGCCGTGCTCCTGGGCGAGCTCTCGATTGGCACGCCCCGCGAGGCTGGCACGCGAGCGGCTGCCGAATATCTCGATTGCCCTCTCGTGACGATCCCGGGTGCGCATAACGGTCTGCGCGATCGCCCGGCAGCGGCTGCCCGGGCTGTCCGTGGCATCCTGGGGCTCTAACACTCGCAATGGCCAAAGCAGGCTTCACCCGCAAACGTTTTCGGCCGTGTTAACAAATGTGCTCAAAACCTCACGTCTGCGACTTCAATCGCGCCGCCTGCCAACTCATAAAAATGTAACAGCATTCACGTACTTACCTGCATCGACAAGGTGTTACCCTTGTAGCATTTGGAACCCACCGCTACCATGCGAAACTATCGAAAGGGCCCCATATGCTCAATAATCACGAGGTCAATCTAACCGACGAGGAGCTGCCGCTGAGGTCGCCCGTGTCGCGAAGACCTACCCCGTGGTGCGTTTGCTGTCGGCCGATCAGATTAAGAGGGAGCCTAACTGCTTGCTCGCCGGCGATCGCTGCCCTTGTCTGCGTCAGTCGAGTCTTGAGCCTTGGCAGACTCCGATGAGGTGTCGGAGCAGCTGCTCAATGATGGTACTGAGTACCGCGCTCGCCTGCGCCCTCTGAAGGTCGAGGGCGAGCCTCATGTCCTGCTGATGGTGCGTCCGATCGATGAGCAAGAGGCCGCAGAAGAGGACCTTGTCTACACCGACGTGCTGACGAGTGTGCGCAATCGCCGATATTACGAGGAAAAGCTCCGAAGCGTCCGCATGAATGCCGGCGTGCGATGATCGACCTTGATGATTTAGGGTCTTCAACGATACATGTGGCCGTCATGCCGGCGACCTTGCGCTCGGTGCTGTGGCGACAGCCATGCGCAGCGGAATCCGTTCGACTGACGAGCTTGTGCGCTATGGCTGCGACAAGTTTGTGGTTGTCATGCCCAATATTCCCTCCGATGACTTCACCCGTCGCCTGCATCAGGTGTCCGATGCCGTTCGTTCCACGATTATTCCGGGCCATGAGTACGTGAGCTTGACGGCATGTGTTGGTGGTGTTCGCATTCATGGCGAGACGGTCGATGAGGGCGTTGGCCGCGCTGTCCAGTTATTGAGCCGCGCTAAGGCAAAAGCCGGTACGGTCGTGACCGACGCCGATTCCATCGAGGCTTTCCAAAGCGAAAAGCCTTTGGTGCTTATTGTCGATGACTCCGAGATGAACCGAGTCATTCTCAACGAGATGCTCAAGGACGAGTATTGCATCCTCGAGGCCGACAACGGTCGTACGGCACTCGACATGGTCGACCGCTATGGCGATGAGTTGTCGCTCGTGCTGCTGGATATTGTCATGCCGGGCATAAGCGGCTTTGAGGTGCTGGCCGATCTGTCGCGCCGATCGGGCATCGACAATCTGCCTGTCATGATGATTTCGAGTGAAGATTCCGATGATATGGTTCTGCGCGCGTACGAGCTGGGCGCCTCAGACTATATCAACCGCCCGTTTGACTCCCGTATCGTGCGCCGCCGCGTAAACAACACCATCCGCCTGTACGCCAAACAGCGCCGCCTGACGAGCCTGCTGTCCCAGCAGTACAACGAGCGCGTCAAGAACAGTCGCATGCTCATCGACATCATGGCTGGCGTCATGGAGCTTCGCAACGGCGAGAGCGGCAGGCACGTTACGAACATCGAGAAGCTGACCGAGCTGCTGCTTGGCTGTCTGGTCCAGCGTAGCGGCACGATCTTCCTCGACAATGAGGAACGCTCCACGATCGCCCTGGCTTCGGCGCTGCACGATATCGGCAAGATGTCGATTGACGATGCGATTCTCAACAAGCCCGGACGCCTTACGCCCGAGGAGTTCGAGATCATGAAGACGCATACCACGATCGGCGCCGATATGCTGCTTGAGCTGGGTAGCCATCACGCCGGCAATGCGCTTATGGAATATGCGTACCAGATTGCGCGCTGGCACCACGAGCGTTGGGACGGCAAGGGTTATCCCGACGGCCTTAAGGGCGACGATATCCCCATCGCCGCGCAGGTGGTTTCGGTGGCCGACGTGTACGATGCGCTGACGAGCGTGCGCGTGTACAAGGATGCTATCCCGCACGAGGAAGCGATCCAGATGATCTTGGACGGTAAGTGCGGTACCTTTAACCCGCTGCTGCTCGACTGCCTGCTCGAGGTGCAAGACCGTATTGCCGAAACATTGGTGCGCCCTGCTGAGGTCGTTGCGCTTCCTACGATTTAGTTTGACCAAAGGAGTTTTAACCCATGATTTCCATGCGTGAGGCGTATGAGAAGATTGGCGCCAATTATGATGACGCGTGCGCTCGGCTGATGGGCGAGGAGATGCTTGCCCGCTTTGCCCTCAAGTTTTTGGATGACGAGAGCATGGACAAGCTGGAGGCTGCCATGGCGGCAGGAGACGCCAGGGCAGCGTTTATGGCAGCGCATACGCTCAAAGGCGTGAGCCAGAACCTGGGATTCGATAATCTGTACGAGCCAGCGGTCGTGGTGACCGAGGCACTGCGCGGCGCCGATGCCGTTGACGGCGCTCGCGCGGGAATGCATGCGCTGCAGAAGCAATATGCGGCCACGATGTCGGCCTTACGCGAGGCGGCTGAATAAGAGCTTCCGAGCTTTGGTGTGTGCCGGCCACGTACAGGCAAAGGCGCCCCGTCGGACCATGTGGCCGGCGGCGCCCTCATCTGTTGTGCCGTCCGTGAACTAACGGGCCTGCTTTACCTTGGCCGCTGCTTCGACAAACGACTTCCACAGGTTAAAGTCGGTCTCGAGCGTCTGCCAGGTGTATTCGGGGTGCCATTGCACGCCCAAGCAGAATGGCTGGCCTTCGACCTCGATGCACTCGGGAACGCCGTCAGTTGCCTTGGCGACCAAGCGCGTGCTCTTACCCAGACGGTCGACGCAACAGTGATGTGCCGAGTTGGTCTGGATCAGCCTGTGCCCGCCAAGCGCGCGCTCCAGCAGCGAGCCCGGCACGACCTCGACGGGATGCACGGGGTCGTTGAGCACGTGGGTATGGCGCCACTGCGTGCGGCCCTCGCGAGCGCCCAGGCTCGGCACGTCCATGCACAGGGTGCCGCCAGTGGCGACATTGAGCAACTGCGTGCCGCGGCAGGTGGTAAAGAGCGGCTTTTTGGCGCGGAGCACCTCGCCGACCAGCTTAAACTCAAAGCTATCGCGGATCTCGCAACAGAGGGTGGGGTCGTAGAGTCGATCATCGCCCCAACGTTTGGGATTGACATCGGGGCCGCCGGGAATGGCGATGCCGTCGGCGATATCGACGTAATGACGGATGACCTCAATGTCCTCGGTGATGGACATCTGCAGCGGCAGGCCGCCGGCGGCAAGGATGGCATCGACAAAGACGCTTGCGATTTCCTCGTTGGGGGAGAGCGTCTCGCTTAAAAACGGCTTTGCCTCTTCCCAGCGTGGTGCGACCAGGATGAGCGGGCGGTCGGCGGGATCGACGTCGACGTGCGGAGTGTAGGACGATGAGGTGTGTGTTCCGATCATGGGTGTGGCTTTCGAATCCGGGTGGACATGGCACAGGGGCGGCGCGGGACAGGTGCTCCAGATGAATTTGCCCGCGTGGCAATGGGGCTAGTGGCCCTTGATGGAGTTGAGGAAGTCCTGGGCGCGCTTGGTCTGGGGATGGTCGAAGAACTCGTCGGGCGTGCCGGTTTCCACGATTTGGCCGTCGGCCATAAACACGACGCGGTCGGCTACGCGGCGGGCAAAGTTCATCTCGTGGGTGATGACGATCATCGTCATACCCTGCTGGGCCAGGCGAACCATGACCTCGAGCACCTCATTGATCATCTCGGGGTCAAGGGCGCTCGTGGGCTCGTCGAAGAGCATGGCCTTGGGCTGCATGGCGAGCGAGCGGGCGATGGCGACGCGCTGCTGCTGGCCGCCCGAGAGCTGTGCAGGCACCTTATCGGCCTGCTCGGCAACACCCACGCGGCCCAGCAGGTCCATGGCGCGCTCGCGGGCCTCGTCCTTGGAGACGCCCAGCACATCGACCGGTCCCAGCATGACGTTTTGCAGTACGGTCATATGTGCGAACAGGTTGAACTGCTGAAACACCATGCCCAGCTCGGCGCGCATGCGGGCAAGGTCCTTGCCTTCCTGCGGCAGAGGCTCGCCCTCGATGAGGATCTCGCCCGAGTCGATGGTTTCCAGACGGTTGATGGTTCGGCACATGGTCGACTTGCCCGAGCCCGAGGGACCAATCACCACGACGACCTCGCCGCGGTCGACCGAGAGATTGATGTCGTTGAGGACGTGCAGGTCGCCATAGTGCTTATCGACGTGCCTGAGCTCGATCAGCGGCTGATTGCCGGTGGAAGAAGTGCTCTGTGCCATGGTGCTCGGCTCCTTATGACTCGAAGTGATAAATCGTTAGCGGATGATGGTCGCGCCGGTCTTGTGCGAAACGTAGACGGCGGCCTTGTTGATTGCAACGTTGATGAGGATGTAGATGACCGCGATCACCAGATAGACCGACACGAGGGCGTCGTAGTTGGTAATGAGTACGCGGGCGTTTTGCATGAGGTCGGGGTAGCTCACCACGTAGGCGACGGTGGTGTCTTTGACGACGACCACGAGCTGCGAAATCAACGACGGAATGATAAAGCGAATCGCCTGCGGCAGCACGATTTAAAGGTGATTTAGCTTTGGCGAGACCGAGCGCCTGGGCGCTCGACCTGGCCGCGCGGCACGGCATTGACGCCGGCGCGGAAGATCTCGGCAAGCACACCGGCTGCAGCGAGCGCGACGGGAAGCGTGAGCATCCAAAAAAACGACGGCAGCGCGATCTTGTACTGGGGCAGCACCAAAAAGAAGAAGTAGATGAACAGTAGGCTCGGCACGCCACGGAAGAAATCGGTGAGCACGCGGCAGACCAGCTGCAGCGGCTTGATGTCGCTGGTGCGGCCGAGGCATCGAGGGCCAGACCCAGTACCAGCGCGATGCGCCGGCGGTAAGTGCGACTTTAACGGTGCCTTCAAAGCCGGCAAGCAAGAACTTCCAGGTGGTGAGGTGCGTAAAGAAATACCAATAGTGAACCGAAAGCTGGCCGGTCACATAAAAGCGCTGCAGTACCAGAGCGATGAGCGCGACCACGGCAACAAGTGAGATGGCGGTGCGACGCGAATCTTGGCGCGCATCTTGGGGCCGGGAGCCTCGTAGAGCGCATCGCGCATGGTGAGCGCGGAGGTGGAGTGCTTGCTCATCGGAGGATCCTCACCTTCTTATCGATATAGTTGCCAATGTGGCTCACCACAAAGGCTGTGCCCAGGTAGCCGAGCGCCGAGATAAAGAACGCGGCGACGCCGCCGAGCGAGCGCGTGTTGATGTAGCTCACCACGCCGGTGAGCTCCTGCGGTTTCAGCGGCACCTGACTGCCGAGCGCGGTGGTGAGCATGACGGCGATAAAGAGGTTGGTCATGGGCAGCACGCTCGAGCGCAGCGCCTGCGGAATCACGATCTTGGCGAGGATACGGCTGAAGCTCATGCCCAGCGAGCGGGCGGCTTCCACCTGGCCGACACCGACGGTGTTGATGCCGCTCATAAAGTTCTCGGAGCCAAAGGCAGAACCCAAGAGCACTGTGGCGACGATGACGCAGGTGCGGTAGGGCAGGACGACCTTGAGCGGCGGCAGCGCGTAGACGACGATAATGAGCAGCGCGATGCCGGGGATGTTACGGAAGACCTGGACATACAGGTCGCCAAAGACGCGCAGCGGCTTGAGCGGCGACACGCGCATCACGGTGACGGCGACGGCCAACACCATGGCGATGGCAAACGACTCAAGCGTCATGCCCCAGGTTGCTAGCAGCGCGTCAATGTAGTTCTGGCCATAGAGCGACCAGAGCTCGGAGAGACTCATGCGGACCTCCCGCCGATAAGGAAAGGGGCTCCCGTGTGTACGGAAGCCCCGACAACTCAGTGAAGAAACAGTTTAGCGCAATAAAGCGCACCGTGCGTTTCCGTATGGTTTCGTTGCGGCCGTTACTAGGCGTGTTGCCTAGGCGCGATCTCGGGCAGCTCGGGAACATTGGTGTCGCCCGTGCGGTCACCGATGCAGATCTGCCACAGCTCGGTCCAGGTGCCGTCGTCCTCGATCTTCTTAAGGAAGTCGTTGACAAAGGCGACGCCGTCGGAATCGAGCGGCAGGCCGATACCATAGGGCTCCTTGCTGCCGAAGGGCTTCCCGGCGATCTTATACTTACCGGGCTCGCGGACCAGGGCGCTCTGCTGCATGTTGTTGTCGATGACGTAGGCGTCAACGCGACCCTGCTGGAGTGCCTGGCGGGCCTCCTCGTCGGTCTTGAACTCCTGCTGGCTGGCCTTGGGAGCGAACTCCTCCAGGATGGCGGGGCCGTTGGAGCCGGACTGGACGCGCGTTCTTGTCGGCCAGGTCGTCGACGCTCTCGATGTCGTCGTTGTCGGCGAGCACCAGGATGGCCTGCTGGGTGTAGTAGTAGGGGCCGGCAAAGGAGACGAGCTTCTTGCGCTCGTCAGTGATGGTGTAGGTGGCAAAGACGGCGTCGACCTGGCCGTTCTGCAGGACGGACTCGCGCGTGTCCGAGGTCACCTGGGTGATCTCGACCTTGTTCTCGCCCAGAATGTAGTTGGACAGAAGCTGTGCGATACCGGCGTCGAAGCCGCGGGTCTGACCGTCTTTCTCGTTGAGGAGGGAGAAGAGCGTGGAGGTCTGAACGCCACCGATCTTAAAGACACCGGCGTCCTTGACGGCCGTGGCCCAGGTGCTGGCGGCGATGGCATCGTCATCGGCCTTGGGGCCGTTGTCGACGAGCTTGTCGAATGCCTTAGCGTCGAGCGTGGTGGAAGCCTCGGCATCTTCGGAGCTCTTGGAAGAGCCGGCGGCGGAACCCTTGTCGGCCTCGGCGCTGGTGTCGGAGCAGCCGGCAAGACCAAGGCCGGCGACGGTTGCGAAGGTGGCGGCGACGAAGCCGCGGCGGTCGAGAACGACCTGCTGGGAGAGGTTCTTGCTCATGGTAGAACACCTTTCTCAATAAAATCCCTAGCGGTTGAGTAGAGTTATACCCTATCGCGCTCAAATGGGTCAACACGAAATAACTCAGAAACATACTTACCTTATGGGTTATTCAACCTACCAAAAAGGGACAGGCACCTTTGTGGTGGTTCTGGCCGATGCAGCGGCATGCCTTGCTGTTTTGTCTCGATCTGTAACATCTGCAGCCATTTTTGCCGAGTAACTGTTACAGATCGAGATCATCTCCTTAGGGGGATTCGAATGTCTCGATCTGTAACAGTTAGGCGGACAAAAGCTCCCTTTCTGTTACAGATTGAGACAAAGGTCAGGGGCAAAGACGGTTTGTCTAGATCTGTAACAGTTAGACGGGAATTCGGGCCCTAGATGTTACAGATTGAGATAATCGCGCCGCGAAAATAAAAACCTCCGCAGGGGTGCTTCCCTTGCGGAGGTTTTTTTTACTCGTTAAGTAGCCTAACGGCTTCGGCGGCCATGTTCTCGGCCGTCATGCCGTTCTGAGCGAGCAACTCGTTGGGGTCGTAGCGGTCGGGGAAGCCCTTGGCGATGCCAAAGGTGCGCGTGCGCACGGGCGTGCAGGCCAAGTAGCACGCGACGCGCTCGCCCCAGCCGCCGTCCAAGATGCCGTCTTCGAGGGTGACGACAACGCGATGCTTGGCGGCAAGGCTGTCGAGGAACTCGCGGTCGAGCTCGGTTGCATAGCGCGGGTTGACGAGCGTGGCCTCGATGCCGTACTCGGCAGTCAGACGGTTTGCCACGCGCTCGCCCAGCTCAAAGAAATCGCCAAGCGCGAGCACGGCCACGTCGCGACCCTGGCACACCACGTTGTAACGAACGGCGCCGTAATCGGCGTCCTCGGCAGGCGCAAGATCGGGCGGCTTACCAAGCCAATGCCCGGCACGCGAATCGCCACGGGATGCTCGCGGTGGTCGAGCGACCAGCTCAGCATGGATAGGTATTCCTCCATGCAGGAAGGCGCCAGGTAACGCATATTGGGGAGAGCGCCCAGCATAGAAATATCAAAGAACGAAAGATGCGTCTCGGATGTGGTGCCAAAGATCGATGCGCCAAACACCAGGATGGTTGCGGGGACATCGTTGAGGCACAGGTCGTGCCACAGCTCGTCGTAGGCGCGCTGCAAAACGTGCCGTACACACCAAAGACTGGCTTGGCACCCGAGCGCGCAAGCGCGGTGGCAAAGGTCACGGCGTGCTCCTCGGCAATGCCCACATCGACGAACTGTTTGCCGGCGGCGGCGCGAAGCTCGGGTGTAAAGCCCATGATGTAGGGCGTGGCGGCCGTGATGCCCACGACCTGCGGATCGTGCTCGATGGCGGCGCTGAGCGCCTCGCCCGTAATGTCGGCATAGGTGCGCGGCGCAGGCTCGCTCGGATGGCCCGGGCAGAGCTTGCGCCCAGTCGCCATGTCAAACGGACCCACATGATGCCAGCGCTCGGGGTCGCTCTGGGCTGGCTCAAAGCCCTTGCCCTTTGCGGTGGAGACGTGCAGCACGATGGGATGATCGATATCGCGCAGCTCCTGCAGCGTGTCGACCAGGGCCAACACATCGTTGCCGGTGTCCAGATAGCAGTAGTCGAGCCCCATCGCGCGGAAAAAAACGTTGCGCTCACAGGTGCCGTTGCTGGCGCGTAGCTCGGCCAGATTGCGATACAGGCCACCGTGGTTTTCGGCGATGGACTGGTCGTTATCGTTGACGATGATGATCAGGTTGCTGTCGAGCTCGGCGGCATTGTTAAAGCCCTCAAACGCCAGACCGCCCGAAAGCGAACCGTCGCCAATGATGGTGATGACGTTGTACGCATCGCCCGCCAGGTCACGAGCGTGCGCCAAGCCGCAGCCCAGGCTCACCGACGTGGAGGTGTGGCCCATGGCGAACAGGTCGTGCTCGGACTCGTCAGGATTGGCAAAACCAGAGGCCTCGCCGTAGCGTGCCGGGTCGATATAAGTGTACGCGCGCCCAGTCAGCGCCTTGTGGGCGTAGGTCTGGTGCGAAACATCAAAGACAATCTTGTCGATGGGGGAGTTAAACACGCGATGGAGCGCAACCGTAAGCTCAACGACGCCCAGGTTGGGGGCAACGTGCCCGCCGACGGCGGCGGAGCTTTCGAGGATGGCGTGGCGGATCTCGCCGCAGAGCAGCGGAAGCTCGGCGCGATCGAGAGCCTTGACGTCCTCGGGCGTGTCGTTTGCGTAAGCAGCATCGTTGTGGGTTACTCCATGCGAATCGTGCGCCGGCACTCCCTCGGCCGGCACAATTGCACAAGACAGTCTCGCACATTTTGGCGTTTGATATGTGACGGCGGCGCGGTAATTCGCCAACTGGTGGGGCAAAAACGTTTTGTCCGATGCCATACTGGTAAATTCGATGATGATTTTATTCATTGCGCGCAGGCCGCGGCTTGCCGCCGAGCGCCGCCGGAAGGAGGCCGCATGTCCGATACCGTTCGTGCCGAGAAAATCGCGCGCGAGGTCGACGATGCCGCCCGTCAGCTTGCCCAGGCGGGCCGCTTAGACCTGATGCATGAGTTTATCCAACATGGCGATGTGACGGTCTATACGCATGTGACCTCGGTAGCGCGGGCAAGTCTGTCCTTTGCTGAGCGCCTGGGCCGCGTCGGTATCTCCGTCGACCGCTTATCGCTGCTGCGCGGGGCCCTGCTGCACGATTACTTTCTCTATGACTGGCACGATCCCGACCCAAGCCATCGACTGCATGGCTTTCGTCACCCGTTTTTTGCCCTGCGCGTGCGGAGGAAGATTTTTGAGCTGCGTCGCGCGAGCGGAATATCATCGCGCGCCATATGTTTCCGCTGGTGCCGGTGCCGCCGACGTGTCGTGAGGCATGGATTGTGTGCCTGGCGGATAAATGGTGCGCACTGCGCGAGACGATTGCCGGCCGTCTGCCGCGCAAAGGCGGCGCGAACGATTTGAACGAGGGCCCGAGTGACGGCTCGAGCAAAGAATCGAACGAAAAGAGGAGTGGGTAGACGGTGGGAACCGCGATCGACATGGCATTTGACGGCGCGACGCTTGCCGCCTGTCCGCTCTCGGCGCTGGTACTCTCGTTTGCCTTCTACGGTTTTTGCGGCTGGGTATGGGAGTCGACAGTCTGCGCCATGCTCAACCACGGACGCTTTGCCAACAGCGGCTTTTTGCTAGGGCCGTGTTGTCCCATCTACGGTGCGGGCGGCATTGCGTGCTGGTTGCTGCTGCGTGGAATCCCAGACGCCTCGAGCCAGTTTGTCGCTGCCGCGCTCGTATGCAGCGTGATCGAATATAGCGTGGGCGTGCTGTTGGAAAAACGACGGGTGCCCGGTTTTGGGATTACTCGCATCTGCCGTTTAACCTGCACGGATGCATCTGCCTGTACTGGGCCTGCGCGTTTGACTTGGGTGCGTTGTGTATTTGCCGTTTAGTGGAGCCGGCATTGCTGGGGCTGCTTGGCCATCTGCCGGTGCTAATCGTGCGCTTGGCCGCCTTTATCGTCGCGGTCGCGATGATGGTCGATGCGGTGTGCTCGTTGGCGAGCTGGTGGCGTCTGTCCGATCAGCTTGAGCGTGTGCGTGCCGACCTTGCCGACCGCATCAATGAGTCGCTTGCCGACGCCTCCGACTCTATGCTCGAACGTATTCCCGATTCGGCGATTGACTCGGTGGCGCAGACGCATATCCGCGGTCGCGCCGTTAACGCTTGGCTGGCCGAGCTGGGCGACGCGGCGCTCGATGCCCTGCGCGAGAAGACTTCGATGCCGACGTTATCTCGGATGGTGCTCGCGGCCTGGCGCTCGCTGCCCGCCGCGTGGCCGATGCCGCGCCGAGTATGCCGCGTCCGTCGCTCGGTCGTCGCCTTGCCGGCAAGCGCATGAGCCGCCCGGTACCGAGCGTGTCACTCAGCCGCCGCGACCTACGCTTCTTTAACGCCTTCCCGCGTCTGCGCATCAATCGTTACGAGGGTGTCATTCGAGCTACCGACCTCCGCGACCGAGCCCGCGAGCTGTTCCGGCGCTAGCTGGGACGGGCGCGCTCACGGCTCCCTTGCTTGCGTATTTCCCGTTGGTTTCGCGTCCGTTGCCGCTCCGTTTCCAAGATTACGGCACCGTTGGAGATGGCACGATCTGGGTCGAGCCGGTCGAAGAAGTCATCCGCATCCGCACCGGCGAGCACGGCCCCGCCGCGGTGTAGGACAATCTTTCGCCTGACGGGCGTGCCTCTCTTGGGGCACGCCCGTTCTCGTCTACAATATCGTGCAGACGAAGGAGAGGCACGCTCATGATCAAGATGTTCGCGAGTGATTTAGACGGAACGCTGCTGAACGCACTGCATGAGGCGGATGGGACCATCCGCCGTGCCATCCGCGAGCTGACCGAGGCTGGCTTGCATGTGGTTCCCGCGACCGGACGCTCGACGCTGCCGATTGGCGAGCATGGTTTTACGGGCCTGGCGCTTGACGCCTGCTGCTCCAATGGGTCCATCGTGCGCGACAGCCATGGCGAGGTGCTCAAGACCTGGACCATCGACCCACAGGTCACCGAGGAGCTGCTCAAGTTCCCGGACATTTGCTTTGATTGCTCCACGCCCGATGGCATGTTCTCGAGTGGGTCGTTCGAGATGCACCAGGCGGGCTTTAAAAAGGACAGCCCCATCAAGCGTATTGTGATGCGCGGCATGCGTGCGCGCGGCGGGTATCACGAGGAACAGTATTTCGACCAGTCGATCGGCGACATCCTGCGCCACGATGTGTGCAAGATCAACTGCCGCGTGACCTCGCCCGAGCTGGAGCGCGACCTTAAGGCGTATTTGGCCGAGCGCTCGGACCGCGTGGTCAACGCGCCGTTCGATCCGGTGATGTTCGAGATCACGGACGTGGCGTGCAACAAGGGCGAGAGTGTGGCCTGGCTGGCGGGCTACTACGGTATTGCCGAGGACGAGGTCGCGGTCTACGGCGACGGCGGCAACGATATCGCCATGCTCAAGCGTTTCCGCCACAGCTACGCGACCAAAAACGCAAGCGATGCAGCCAAGGCCGCCGCGAGCGCGACCATCGGCAGCTGCATGATCCACGCCGTCCCCAAACACATGCTCGCTACCATGCATAAGCAGAATTCCCGCACCGTTATCGAATAATGTGACAAAGGGACAGTCCCTTTGTCACGGGGGCCTGTGTTCTTGGAATACGAACAAACATTCGCATACCTAACTGCGCTTTGATAGAATTGATGCTGTTGGCGGCAGTTCCATGTGCCGGGCAGCGCCCTCCATCTGATGGGAGGTGATGCCCATGACCGATTTGATTGATTTCGTGAGACTTCTGACCGCTCTGGTCTCGTTCTTCACGGCGCTTGTCGGCCTTTCCGAGGCACTCAAGCAGCGTTCGAAGCGCAACAGAAGGGGTCGTCGCCGCTAAGGCGTTGACCCCCTAATGCAAACAACGACGCTGCCCAGCTTTCCAGAACTTGGGCTGCCGTCGACACTATTCTACCCACGAATGACATTTTGAACAATCGGCAATGCCGCTCCAAAAGCCAGGCACAACTGGCACAACCTAGGCGGTCGCTGGATGTGACAAAGGGGCTGCCCTTTGTCACATCCAAAATATTGCCTTTACGTGTTGATGCACACGGTGTGCAATAATACTCGCGCTGTGCAATAGCGCACAGGCTGAGTAACAAGGAGGACGCTTGTCCCAGCTCGAGAAATGCGATCGCCGGTCCCTTCGCTCGCAGCGTGCCCTTCGCCAGGCACTTGCCAGCGAGCTTGCCGAAAGCGGCGACCTTTCGCGCATTAATGTCGCGTCGCTCACCGAGCGCGCCGGGCCTTACGCGCCGCACGTTTCTATTCGCACTACCGCGATATCCCCGACTTTTTTTTTTATCAATCAAATCGAGGACGGCTTGCTGGCCGAGATCCGTGAGCGCATTGAGCTCATCACCGCAGCTCAGCTGCCCGATCTCTATCACAACATCGATGAGCTCGAGCCGGCGCCCGGTTCGGTTGAGCTGCTGCGTTATCTTGCGGCCAACCGCGACTTAATCGGTGCGCTGCTGGGGCCGGGCGGCGACCAGGCCTTCATTAAAAGGATTATCGACACTGCGCGTGAGGCTGTGGTGCCGCGTGCGCAGACGGGCATTTTGGGCCTGGCGCTGGGCACGTTCTTTGACTACTACGTCACCTACGTCGTGAGCGCCGAGGTCGGCATGATTCAGCGCTGGTTTGAGCGTGACCTTTCCGAATCGCCCGAGGCCATGGCGCGCATCATGACGGTTATCGCCTTTGTGCGCCCCGGTGACCTGTATGGCCAACCCATCGATATCAACGTGCCGGAATACGGCATGAAGCTATTGAACTTGCAGCTCGAGGACGCGGCCGACACCGCCGCAACCGTCGAGTCCAACAACTAAGAGGAGAGACAATGAGCAAACTCGCCGAAGGCATTAAGGACCGTATAGTTGCTGCCGCGCGCGAGGCCGCGCCCGCCGTGGCGGACGCCGCGCAGAAGGCCGCGACCGCTGCTGCCGAGAAAGTTGTCGAGGCTGTTGCCGAGGCCAAGAACGCGGCAGGGGAGACGTCCGTCGCTAGCGAGCCCGTAGCCGCCGCTGAGCCCGTAGCCGCCGCCCACGCCCCCGAAGGTGCAATCTTCAACCCCGAGAACGCTCGTGGCAACCTGCACCTGGGCATCGACGTGGGCTCCACCACCGTTAAGCTCGCCGTGCTCAACGACGACAACCAGATCGTCTACGCCAAGTACCAGCGCCATCACACCGCGTCCGTGCCTGCGCCCGCGACCTGTTCGAGGGTGCCGCGACCGTGCTGCCGACGGCCCAGATGACCTGCGCCATTACCGGCTCGGGCGGCCTGCTGCTGTCCCAGTGGCTCGACCTGGAGTTTGTCCAGGAGGTCATCGCCAGCAAACGCGCCGTCGAGACCTCATCCCGGCCACCGATGTCGCCATCGAGCTGGGCGGCGAGGACGCCAAGATCATCTACTTCGACAACGGCATCGAGCAGCGCATGAACGGCACCTGCGCCGGCGGCACTGGCGCGTTCATCGACCAGATGGCCACTCTGCTGCACACCGACGCCAGCGGCCTCAACGAGCTCGCGGCCAACGCCACCACCATCTATCCCATCGCCAGCCGCTGCGGCGTCTTTGCCAAGACCGACGTCCAGCCGCTGCTCAACGAGGGCGCCCGCCCCGAGGACGTGGCCGCTTCCATCTTCCAGGCCGTTGTGACCCAGACCATCTCGGGCCTGGCGTGCGGTCGCCCCATCCGTGGCAACGTTGCCTTCCTGGGTGGCCCGCTGCAGTACCTCTCCGAGCTGCGCCATCGCTTCTACCTCACGCTCAACCTGGACGAGGAGCACCGTATCGTGCCCCAAAACGCCCCAACCTGTTTGTGGCGAGCGGCGCCGCCATGGCGCACGAGTCCAACAAGCTCAGCACGTTCCCACAGCTTATCGAGGCCATCGACAGCTTGGGCGACACGCAGGGTGCCGAGGTCGAGCGCCTGGACCCGCTCTTTGCCACCGACGAGGACTTTGCCGAATTCAAAACCCGCCACGACCAGGAAGTCGTCCCCAAGGGCAAGCTCGACGGCTACACCGGCCGCGTGTTCATTGGCATCGACGCCGGCTCCACCACCATGAAAGCCGCGCTCGTGGGCGAGGACGGCCAACTGTTGCACACCTGGTACGGCAACAACAACGGCGACATCCTGGGCACGGCCAAGGTCATCATGCCGATTTCTACAACCACATCCCTGCCGGCTGCACCATCGGCCACGTGACTACCACGGGTTACGGCGAGGCGCTGCTCATCGAGGCCCTCAAGGCCGACTCCGGCGAGATCGAGACCGTCGCGCATCTGCGCGGCGCCAAGGCATTCCTGCCCGGTGTCGAGTTTATCCTGGACATCGCGGCCAGGACATGAAGTGCCTGCGCGTCAAGGACGGCGTCATCGAGCACATCATGCTCAACGAGGCCTGCTCGTCGGGTTGCGGTAGCTTTATCGAGAGTTTCGCCGTCTCTATGAACATGGACGTGCGCGCGTTCGCCAACGCTGCCATCCATGCCAAGGCGCCCGTCGACCTGGGCAGCCGCTGCACGGTCTTTATGAACTCGCGCGTCAAGCAGGCGCAAAAGGAAGGCGCCACGGTGGGCGACATCGCGGCCGGCCTGTCCTATTCCGTCATCAAGAATGCCCTGTTCAAGGTCATTAAGCTGCGCGACCCCCAAGGAGATCGGCAGCCAGGTGATCGTCCAGGGCGGCACCTTTATGTCCGACGCCACGCTGCGCGCGTTTGAGCAGCTCACCGGCGTTCATGCCGTGCGTCCCGACATCGCCGGCTGCATGGGCGCCTACGGTGCGGCCCTGCTCGCCCGCGATCGCGCCGGCGCTGACGGCACTTCGACCATTCTTTCTGCCGAGGACATCGCGCACCTCACCGTGACGCAAAAGCATGTCCGCTGCGGCCGTTGCTCTAACAACTGTCAGCTCACCTCAACGCTTTGGCGGCGGCAGACGCTTCATTACCGGCAACCGCTGCGAGAAGGGCGCCGGCCACAAAAAAGCAGAAGACCGAGGCCCCCCAACCTCTTCAAAAAGAAAAACGAGCTGCTCTTTAACCGCGAGGTGCTGAGCCCCGACGAGGCCCCGCGCGGCACCGTCGGCATTCCGCGCGCGCTCAACATGTACGAGAACTACCCCTTCTGGCATGCGTTCTTTACGCGCCTGGGCTTTAGCGTGCAGCTGTCCGACCAGTCGAGCAAGAAGACCTACCAGGCGGGTATCGAGTCCATGCCGTCCGAGAGCGTGTGCTATCCGGCCAAGATGAGCCACGGCCATGTGATGAACCTTATCGACCGCGATGTCGACTTTATCTGGATGCCGTGCGTGCGCTGGGAGCGCAAGGAGGATCCGACCGCCGGCAACTGTTACAACTGCCCCATCGTCATGAGCTACCCCACGGCGTTGGCACTCAACATCGACGAGATCCGCGAGCAGAACATCGAGTTCCTGTACCCGTTTGTGCCCTATCATGACAAGACCGAGCTCAAGCGCCGTCTGTACCAGGTGCTCGCCGTCGACCGTGTGGCCGATGCGCAAGCCGGTCGCGGTCGCGTGCGTGGGCCCAAGATCACGCGCTCCGAGGTCGATGCCGCTGTCAACGCTGCCTTTGAGGCCGATGCGCGTTTCCACGAGGACATCCAGACCATGGGCGAGGAGGCTCTTAAGTGGGTCGAGGACCACGGCGGTCACGGCATCGTGCTCGCCGGCCGTCCCTACCATAACGACCCCGAGATCAACCATGCCCTGCCCGAGCTTATCTCGAGCTTTGGCTTTGCGGTCTTTACCGAGGATTCGCTCGCACACCTGGTGAAGCCCGAGCGCCCGATCCGCGTCGTTGACCAGTGGATGTACCACTCGCGCCTCTACGCCGTGGCCCGTTTTGTGACGATGCGCAACGACCTGGACCTGATCCAGCTCAATTCCTTCGGCTGCGGCTTGGACGCCCTGACCACCGACCAGGTGCAGGAGATCCTGGAAGCCAGCGGCAAGATCTACACCGTGCTCAAGATCGACGAGGTATCCAACCTGGGTGCCGCGCGCATCCGAATCCGCTCGCTCATGGCCGCGCTTAAGGACCAGGAGGCCGAGCGCTTGGCCGAGGCCACGGCCGCGGGCGAGGCCTACGAGCAGGGCGATGCCGCGCCGGTGGCGCCCTCCACGGATGCTCCCGCGTTCGCGAGCCGCAAGTACACGTTTGAGGCTCAGCGCGAGAGTGCTTCGACTGCGTGGCCCAAGGTGCCCTTTACCGAGCAGATGCGCGAGGAGGGTTACACCATCCTGTGCCCGCAGATGGCGCCGATCCACTTTGACCTGGTCAAAGAGGTGTTCCGCGGTGCCGGCTACAACCTGGAGCTGCTGCCCTCGACCGATCACGACGCCGTCGAGGCCGGCCTGCGCTATGTGAACAATGACATTTGCTACCCGTCGATTCTGGTGACGGGCCAGATTATGGAGGCCATCGAGAGCGGTCGGTACGACCTGTCCAAGACCGCCGTGGTCATCAGCCAGACCGGCGGCGGCTGCCGTGCCACCAACTACATCGCGCTCATCCGCAAGGCCCTGCGCGAGAGCGGCCACCCCGAGATCCCCGTGATCTCGCTTTCGGCCGTGGCGCTGGGCGAGGACAACCCCGGCTTTAAACTGACGCCGGCGCTGCTTAAGCAGGCAGTCTACGCGGTGCTCTTTGGCGACGTGATGATGCAGATGCTCTACCGCTGCCGCCCGTACGAGGCCACGCCTGGTGCCGCCAACACGCTCTATGAAGAGTACATGGCGCGTGCCCGTAAGCTGGCGCCCAAGTTTAACCGCCACAACTACACTAAGCTGTGCCGCGAGGCCATCCGCGCGTTCGACACCATGCCGCTCGTGGGCGAGGGCACCAAGCCGCGCGTGGGCGTGGTCGGTGAGATCTTGGTCAAGTTCCATCCCACGGCTAACAACCACGTGGTCGATGTCATTGAGCGCGAGGGCTGCGAGGCCGTGGTGCCGGGCCTGCTCGACTTCTTCCTCTACTCCATGAGCAACGCCGAGCTGCAGAAAGACGAGCTGGGAAGCTCTGCTACTACACGCGCGGGCATGCAAGCGCTCATCAAGCTTGTGGACTGGATGCGCACGCCGGTGGAGGAGATGCTCGAGAAGTCCCGCCGCTTTGAGCGCCCGAGCGCATCGGCACCATGGCCGACAAGGCCCGTACGGTACTTTCGGTGTGCAACAACATGGGCGAGGGCTGGTTGCTCACGGCCGAGATGCTCGACCTGATCGACCATGGTGCGCCCAACATCATCTGCACGCAGCCCTTTGCGTGCCTGCCCAACCACGTGGTGGGTAAGGCCGTGATCAAGGAGCTGCGCCGCCAGCATCCCGAGAGCAACATTGTCGCGGTGGACTACGACCCCGGTGCGTCCGAGGTCAACCAGCTCAACCGTATTAAACTCATGATCAGTGTGGCCAAGGAGAACATGCGCGCCGGCAAGGGCTTTAAGCTCGAGAAGGTGGCGCCGCTCGCGATGGACGAGGTCACCGGCCAGATGCGCGCCCCACGACGGCTGCGTGAGCTGCGGGCCGGCCAGCGAGGAGGCCGTGGCGTCGGTCGCGAGCGTCTGGGGGCGCGGTATTAAGAAGTAGTTGGCCTACTTCGAGCCGGATGTAAGAACAAAAAGGGTGGTAGCCGTACCGGCTACCACCCTTTTTTACTGGATATATGTTGCGTAAATGGCCTTGCCGACGCCTTTCGTGGACTCGGATTTCGGAAGTGGGGCACAGTTTTGTGGGTGGTGAGTGGGCCACTGATTTGCCAAGAGTCTGCCGGCCCTTGTTGTTTTCTCTCGGAATACTACAAAAAACTCGGGGCTGGCCCACGCTTCCGTTCTGGCGGAATGCGATGCTGTTTTGCATAGAATTAGTACGCCCGCCATGTTCAGCCGGAAAGGTCTCCTTCTTCAGCGCTTTTTAAACAGCGGGATAGCTGGCGTGCCTCAAGTTGAATGCAGCTTATCGCGTGATGAGTTTGCGCTTGGACATCGTTTGAATTTGAAGCGCAGTAAAAAGGGATTGATAATCTATCTTGTTTGCTTAGGCAAACGATTTTGCTGGATAGCCTATCCTGATTTGAGACGTTTGCGAGGCTATTGTCATAATAACCCCATGCTTACGAATGAGAAAATCGGACAAATTGTGCTGGTCTGCTAAGTTAATACTCTCGTAGCGGGGGAAAAGGCCCAGATGGTTAAATGCTGAGTCTATTCTTTTTCGACAATATCGAATGTCACAGGTGTTTGCAATTGGATATTGAGCCACCGCGTTTAGATTCGCTGCTGCGTGACTAGCTAATGGGTGATTGCTTTCAACGAGGAGGTTGACTTCGGCGTCAATAAAAAATGCGATTCAAAAAGATTGGTGTCTACTTGCCCAGCGACAATCGCAATGTCGATTTGTCCGTCAAGTAGAAGGGATAAGCACGTTCCGCCGTCGCGTATCTGGAAACAGCAAATTTTACCACCGTTGTACTTTTTTCGAGAGCCGGTTTAGTGCGGGCTGGTTGAACCAGCTTGTGAGTATTGGTGGTAGTCCGACTGCAACGTGTGTCAAATGTGTCTGGGTTATTTTTATCTTTTCACGCGTGATTTGCGCATACGCTTGAATTCCCTCAATTGAAGCTAGTGCATCTAATGCTATAGGAAGGATTTCCTCTCCATAGTTTGTTAGATGTAGAATACTGCCTCTTTTTTCGAACAGCTTCAGACCAAGTTCAGATTCCAATGCTCGAATGCCTTTTGAAACAGCTTGCGGCGAAACGCTTAATATAGTTGCTGCATCCGAGTAATTCTGACAATCAAATACCTTTATGAAATACTGCAGCTGAACAACATTCACCAGAATTTCCTTAGGTTGAATTTTTAATCAGGCTAAGTGTAAATTAAAAAATGTTAAACAAGGCAAACAAATTGTTTCATCTAGTACAAAAAGTTATCAAACAGCTTTTGACTTTTTGACCAAAGTATAACTAGGCCTAAAACGAGAAAGGAGCCATTGTGGATTGGATACAGCCAACTCAAACACCTAACGATATTGCTTTGCTATCAAGTTGGTGTCCTTGTCAGGGCGCAAAATGTCAGGGGCGCTGTAATCCCTGGGGGATGTGTGCCGTGTACACGGGCGGGAATTGCCGCGCATTTCAACATTGCGGTATACACGTTAGCTAGGAGCTTCGATGGAATATATTCAAAAGCCAGTGAATACTCAGATGCCTGCTTCGTCTCGAGATATTTCTACGTGTGTGTCCTGTGCAGCGCATATTTGTTGGAGTTATTCAGGGGGAGGACCGTGTGGCCTGAGGATCTGCATTACCAAAATTTTGTGGCTGGAATTACTCCTAATGGCAGGTTGAAATATTGAAATATGCAACGGAGTAGAAATGAAACAGTCTCGCTTTAATGTAATCGATAAAGGCAATCAGCCTACGCTGGTATATAACTCTTACTCCGGCGCAATTGTTGCGTTGGATGCGGAATACGAGAAGGCACTATTTGCGAATGGGGCTAATGGCCCTTCGGAAATTGTCGACAATTTGATGGACGCGGGGTTGTTGGTTTCCGACGGACTTGATGAAATCGAACATTTAAAAGAGATATCATCGGCCTGTCGCATGCAATCAAAATCACTTTCATTTACGATAGCTCCGACATTGAATTGTAATTTCAGGTGTCCGTATTGTTATGAGGACGGCAAGCGTTATGGTTCAATGAGCGACCAGTGCGTCGATCAGGTAATAAAGCATATCAATGGCATGGCTTTAGACAATCAGGCAGAAAGTTTGCAGATTGCCTGGTATGGCGGCGAGCCTTTATTGGCGATTGAGACGGTGGAGAAGATTACGCGCGGAATCCGAAGTGATGAAATCTTATTTAACGCCAGCATGGTGACCAACGGTTATTTCTTAGATGGGAAAACGGCGGAGTTGCTTGCAAAAATGGGGTCACGCACGTTCAGGTGACTGTTGATGGTCCGCCTGAAATACACAATCAACGAAGATGTCTTCCTTCTGGCGGTGATACGTTCAACCGTATTATCGATAACGTAAAAAGAGCTAGTGCGTACTTCAATGTCATCTTAAGAGTTAATGTTGATCCGACGAACGGTGATCAGATTGATCGCTTGATTGATTCGCTTGATCAAAAAGGTCTTCGTAATAGAGTAAAACTGTATTTAGCGGCAGTAGATGATATAAATGGGGCATGCGCTAACTCTCCGTGCTATTCAGAGGACGAATTTGCCTCGATTGAAGCATCCTGTTTGTCTCGCTACAAAATGACGGGGTACATGGATCCGTTTCTTCCAGGCTTTAATCCGACCATATGCGGAGCCGTCAATAAATATTCAGAAGTTATTGGACCAGATGGTTCCTTATATAAATGCTGGAATGAAATAGGATATTCCGACAGAAGTATGGCAGCATCTTTGAAAGCGTAGCGAGTAACGCATTCGAAGTTTCCAAATGGAATGCTTACGACTTTTGTTCAGATTCAGAATGTCTTAACTGCTCGCTTCTTCCTATGTGCATGGGTGGCTGTCCCTTCACCAGGCTGTATGAAAATAAGACAAGCTGCGTATCTGCAAGAAAGAACTGTATAAAAGTAATGAGGGCGGCCTATGATTTCAAGCATAAGAAGTGATGCGGACTCAACGGCGCTCTTCGATTGTCTGCCATATTTCAGACTTGGGTTTTCTTCCCAATTGCTTCTGGTTATAGTCTTCGCGTTGTGCTTAATAATATCTGGAATGATGGCTTCTGTATCCCCGCTGCTTACGAGCGCTCTGGTTGACAATATATCTAAAAAAACATCTTACGATACTATCATGATTAGCAGCGCTCTAATTGGTTTTGCGGCACTAATCGATATTGTTGTCAGTTATTTAAGCACCCTTCTTTCAATGCGGATACGACCGTGGCTGCATACTCGATTGTTCGAAGTAAAATCGATGAGCTCGTTCGGATGCCTTTTGAGTTATATTTTGAGCAGGAGTCAGCTGAAAAAACTCAACAAATTTGTTCAGATGCCAATACTGTGGCTTCCTTCGGATTGTCGGTGCTCCAGACGGTACTTCTTGCGGTTGTCCAGCTAGGTATCAGTTTTTATTTTTCTCTATGGATGCTCCGTAGCGCTCTTTTGGGTTTCCGTGACATTTTGCATCTTGTATGCAATTGCATATGCTTTATTCAGAGAACCGCTTTTTTGTTTCAGGTCTGACCTTTAAGGAGGAGCAGTCCCTGTATTTCGGAAAAGTGGAGTCCGTACTTGCGCATCAGAGATTTTTGTATGTTAATGTGCTATTCGAAAGAGCATTGAAATCCATAGATAGCTTTTTTTTCGTCTTTGCTGCACGCCGGAGTCGCCTATCAAAGTGTCGTTTCGAGATTTCAGGCAACGGATTCCTTTGCTGCGGCTGCGTCCCAGGTGACTATTCTTTTGATTTCGGCTTTCTATGTAATGCATGGAAGCATGAGTGTAGGCCAACTTGTTGCCGTTTCGAGCTACATGGCTTTAATGCTATCTGCCGTGAGGTCAATCTACGGTATAGGTAGTAGCGTACAAGACTGCTTCTCATCGATATCTCGTCTAAATGCCTCTAAATTGCCTTTGGCTGTTGCTGGAGAGGAGCTCTTGGAGATCGATTACATCGAACTGCATAATTTTGGTTTTACATTAAATGAAAAGTGTCTCTACAATAACTTGAATCTCAGGTTTGACAAAGGAAAGCTCTATGCTCTTGTGGGGATTAATGGCTCGGGCAAAACGAGCCTTGCGTACTTATTAATGGGTTGTTTCAATTCGGGTTACGGTGGGCTATTTCCTACAACGGTAAGGCCCAAGAAGAAATCAACTGCGAGCACCTTAGGCGGAATCTAGTTTCGTTTGCCGAACAAACCCCGATATCAGTAAAGGATTTTCTTAGCGATAGAAATTTTCCTTCTATCGAAAAGAAGAGGTGCGGGGGAATGTCTCCTGGGGAACTGAAACAATTGGAAATTAGGCGGGTCTTGGAAAAGAAGGCAGACGTCTATTTATTCGATGAGCCAACAGCATCACTTGATATTGCTCATAAAGAAGCTCTGATAAATGCTGTGAAGGAACTGCGCAAGCATAAGATTGTCATTGTTATTACACACGATATGGACCTAATAGCAGCTAGTGATGAGGTGGTAGAGCTTGGGAAAAGCGACTGAAATAATGCGCCTGGGGGCACGTTATCTACTGGGTACGATGGTTGCTAGCGTGCCGTGGGCCATTTGGGTTATTGCAAAAGGATCTCCCGCTTGGCTGTGCTCTACAGGGGCGCTCTTTTTGTGCGTTGGTAGTCTATCTTTTTGCAACTCGGGGCGCTGTTTCCCGTGATAAGACCAAGCAGCGTGGGATTCTTTTGGGATGGCAGTTCATTTTCATCGTATTTATTATTATGGCCGCCATGCTCGATATAGGTGGAAAATCAATATCCAGATGGGTATTGGTCTGTTCGGTTTCAGTTTTGCATGAGCTGTTATTTAGGTACGTATTTTTTATTTGAATACACAATCGTCGGAATAGTTCGGCCGTTTTGCATAAGGGCATTTGTACAG
>ENA-OPYV01000010-OPYV01000010.1-human-gut-metagenome-genome-assembly--contig:-NODE-10-length-57109-cov-8.576586_pt1 | contig 57109 bp, 54 predicted proteins | sample MGYA00242474_ERZ504485 | MGnify/ENA primary metagenome ERZ504485 (study PRJEB26092, sample SAMD00036263) | human gut metagenome | host: Homo sapiens | study: EMG produced TPA metagenomics assembly of...
CCCAGCAGTGGCGCGACCTCGGCACCAAGGCCGGGCAAGTTCCTGGCCGACATGACCGACTTCTACATCAAGGCCTACGAGACTACGTCCCCGCACCTGGGCGGCTGCGGTCTGCATGATCCGCTCGCCGTCGGCGTGGCGGTGGACCCGACCCTCGTCACCACCCTTGACATCAACATGAAGGTCGATGTGGACGGCCCGACCCGCGGACGCACCATCGGCGACGAAACCCGCCTCAACGACCCGGTCAAGACCATGAAGGTCGCCGTCGGCGTGGACGTGCCGAGGTTCCTCAACGAATTCATGACCCGCATCTCCGGCCTCGCCGCAAAAGCGCAGTGAACGACGGCTCGCGCGGAAAACGTTCCACGGAGCGTTTCCCGCGCAACCCTCACCACGGAATCACCATCGAAATAATCGCAACACAACATCACAAAAACCAAGCGAAGAAGCGAAAGAAGAACTGACATGTCTACCAGCAACGCAGCCGCAACGGCAGTCAACACCGCACCATCGCAAGCCCCCGTCGACCCCGTTCGACGATCCGGTGACCAGCAACAAGATGGCCGTCCGCGCCCTTATTCCGCTGCTGATCACCTTCGTGCTCGGCACCCTGTGCCTGCAGGGATTCAACCTCGTGTTCCAGCAGGTCGGCGCCGACGTCGGCGCGCCGGCGCAGGCGTCCCTCATCACCGCGTTCCCCAGCATCGTGCTCGGCATCGTGTGCTTCATCTATGGATCCCTCGGTGACTTCGTCTCCCTGAAGAAGCTCGTCACCTTCGGCCTCGTGACCCTGTTCATCGGCTCCATCTTCGGTTTCGTGGCCAACTATTTCTTCGCCGCGAACCTGTGGACCGTGATCATCGCTCGAGTGCTGCAGACCGCAGGCGAGCAGGTGGCAGGCTCCGCCTTCCTGGTGGTGGCCACCAAATACCTGCGCAACGACCTGAAGGTCATCTTCTTCGGCCTGTTCACCGCCGCATACCAGCTGTCCGCTTCCATCGGCGTGTTCGCGGCCGGCATGCTCAGCTCCATCGCATGGCAGTTCCTGTTCCTGATCCCGTCCGTCACCATCCTGTTCCTGCCGATCCTGCTCAAGACCCTCCCGTCCAAGAGCGGCAACGGCCAGAAGGTCGACGCGTTCGGCTTCGTGATCTTCGGCTTCGCCACCGCGTTCCTGACCCTGTTCTTCTCCTACATGTCCTGGTGGATGCTCGTGGTCTCCCTGCTGCTGTTCGTGGCATTCGCTTCTACATCAACAAGGCCTCCAACCCGTTCATCACCCCGGCGTTCTTCAAGAACACCCCGTTGGCTGCGCGCCATCTGTCTGATCCTCGTGTTCTACTTCGTGAACTACGCACTGAGCCCGATCTTCAATGCCATTGGTACCAACATCTACGGCATGACCACCACCCAGGTTTCCCTGCACATCGTGTGGGCCTTCGTGGTCGCCGCTGTGGTGGGCACCTGCTCCGGCATGATCATCCGCAAGATCGGCATCAAGGCCGGCATCGTGACCGCAGGCACCCTCATGTTCCTGGGATGGACCGGCGCGGCATTCTGCGTGAACTCCGGTTTTGTGGTGCTGACCCTGTGCGCATGCGTGTTCTACGCGGGCTGTGGCCTTATGTACTCTCCAGTCGTTTCCACCGTGCTCGGCACCATTGAGAAGGACGAATCTGGTCGTGGCGTCGGCATGAACGATCTGGCTATGAACGTATCTCCGTCCATCGGCATTGCCATCATCGGCAGCCTGCTCGGCTCCAACGCCCTCGCAGGCAGTTCCGTCACCGGTGCTACCGGTGACGCCGCCAACTATTCCAACCTGCTGCTGATCGCCGCCGGTACCGCACTGCTTGGTCTGATCGTGTTCTTCGTCTTCAAGAAAAAGATCTACGAAGGCAACCATGCGTTGGAAACCGAGGAATCGGCTAAATAATCGCACATAACATCCTCAATATAAACAATGGAGATTTGCGATAATTGCGAATACTGAAAAACAATATTCCGCAAATCTCCTTTTTATTTAATTAATGTAAGGAAGTCAAAGATGAGTGCGACTGAAGTTCTCTCTGCATTGGACCGCATCCACGGCACAGTGTCCGTAATCGGCTCGATGAATGCGGATTACACCGTCACCGCACAGCGTCTGCCAGGGCCGGGGGAGACCATCACCGGCGGTCCGCTGCAGCTGCTGCCAGGCGGCAAATCCGGCAACCAGGCCGCGGCGGCCGCACGCATCGGCGCAACCGTGCAAATGTTCGGCGCGGTAGGCTCCGATTCCAACGCCGACTTCCTGCTGGGCGCCTAGGTGAAGCTGGTGTGAACACCACGCATGTTCGCCGCGTGCTTGGAGCATCCGGTACAACCGTGATCACCGTGGACGCAACTGGCGAAAACACCATCGTCTACTCTCCGGGATCGAACGCGCAGGTCACTGTGGACTATGTGGAATCCGTGCGTGAGGCGCTGGTACGGTCTTCCGTGCTTGGCCTATGCTTGGAAAGCCCGATCGAGACCGTCACCGCGGCCGCGCGCATGTGCCACGAGGCGGGCGTGAAGGTGCTGCTCAACGACTCGCCGTTCACCCCCTCCCTGCCGGTGGAGCTGGTCGAGGCCTCCGACATCCTGCTCGTCAACGAGCATGAGATGGCGCAGCTGCTCGGCATCGCGGAACCGGAGGATGATGATTGGGACGCGTTCGACTGGCGTCACGCGTTCGATAAGTTGCGCGGATTCGGGTTTGAACAGGCGATTGTGACGCTCGGCGGCGACGGCTCCGTAGTGCTTGATGGCACGGCGGACGATCCGGAGCATCGCATCCAGCGCATCGCTCCGGTGCGGGTCAAGGCAGTAGACACCACCGGTTGCGGCGATTCGTTCATGGGTACCGTGCTGGCCGGCCTGGCCTCCGGCATGACGTTGTCGCAGTCCGCGGAACTCGCCTCGTATGTGTCGGCCTACGCGGCCACTGGATATGCGCGCAGGCATCCTACGGCACCGCGGCGCAGATTCGTGAGGCCTTCGCCGACGCCGAGTAGACGGAACGGGGAGGCGCTTCCACAGAAGCCGCGTGGCGTGGGCACCCACGTTGTTATATTGGAGTTTGGCTTAATTTCACGCACCGAACAATTGGGAAGGCAAGCATGTCGGCGATTCTCGAAGGCACTCCGGATAAGAAACTGGCTCTGGTGACGGGTCGCGCGTACCCCGAGCAGGCTCAGGAAACCGCAAAATACCTGGGAACCGACGTACTTGAGACCACCGCATACGATTTCGCCAACGGCGAGATGTACGTGCGCTACACCGAGCCCGTCCGTGGCGCCGACGCCTTCGTGATGCAGGCCCACACCGAGCCGATCAACAAGTGGATCATGGAGCAGCTCATCATGGTGGACGCCATGAAGCGCGCCTCCGCACGTTCCATCACCGTGGTCGCGCCGTTCCTCGGCTACTCCCGCCAGGACAAGAAGCATCAGGCCGCGAGCCCATCACCGCACGCCTCATGTTCGACCTGTTCCGTTCCGCCGGCGCCGACCGCATCATGACGGTCGACCTGCACGCAGCCCAGGAGCAGGGCTTCTTCGACGGCCCGGTCGACCATCTGACCGCCATGCCGATCCTGCTTGACTACGTGCGCAACAGCATGCCGCTGGAGAACACCACCATCGTGTCCCCGGACGCCGGCCGCATCAAGGTTTCCGAACAGTGGGCCGCCAAGCTCGGCGGACTGCCGCTCGCCTTCATCCACAAGACCCGTGACACCACGCGCCCGAACCATGCCGAGGCACACGGCATCATCGGCGACGTGAAGGGACGCGACTGCGTGGTCGTCGACGACATGATCGACACCGCCGGCACCATCTGCGAGGCCGTGCGCACGCTGAACAACGCCGGCGCGAAGTCCGTGACGCTCGTCGCCACCCATGGCCTGCTGTCCGGCCCGGCCGTGGAACGCCTGAAGAACTGCGGCGCACGCGAAATCGTCCTCACCGACACCGTTCCGGTGTCCGAAGAGAAGCGCCTGCCGAACATGACCGTCCTGTCCGTGGCCCCGCTGCTGGCCGCTGGCATCCGCTCCGTGTTCGAATCCGGCTCCGTTTCGACGCTGCTCAACGGCCTGCCCGAAGACATGCGCCCGCGCAACATCTACGCCTGATATTTCGCGCGATTGCCATACGGCTCTCGCGACATTTCAGGATTTATTACGATTTTTTGCGATTAAGCCCCGCTTGCGAGCGGGGCTTTTCGCTTGCCTCCGCACGTGATTTCGCACCCGGCAGACGCCGTTTCGATACGTCGCGGCGTCGGGGTAGCCTGTACAAGTTGCCATCAATCGTATCCATATGTTCATTGCGACTTATCGATGCCTGAAGGCAGCACGCATACACACTCCTGCCATGGAAGGTCCATGGCCGATAGTCCGAAGGAGGTGGGTGATGTCTGCGCATAAGTACGAACTGATGTTCATTGCTGATCCTGAGCTGGATGAGCGCGGTCTGAAGAAGCTGACCGAGCAGTATCTGGAAACTGTCACCAAGGAAGGCGGTGCCGTCGAGAACATCGACATCTGGGGCCGTCGCAAGCTTGCCTACGAAATCGCCGGCAAGACCGAAGGTAACTACGTCGTGGTCAACTACTCCGCTGAGCCGGCCACCAGCGACGAACTCGATCGTCTGCTGAACCTGAACGAATCCGTCATCCGTACGAAGATTCTTCGCAAGTAAGTAAACCAAGCTTTCTAAGCTGCAAAGTAAGTAGGTAACGACATGGCAGGTGAAACTGTAATCACCGTGGTGGGCAACCTCACGGCCGATCCGGAAATTCGTACCATTGGCAGCGGCGCCGCCGTTGCCAGCTTTACGATCGCCTCCACTCCGCGCACCTGGAACCGTAACTCGAACCAGTTCGAAGACGGTCAGGCCCTGTTCCTGCGCTGCTCCGCGTGGCGCGACATGGCCGAACATTGCGCGCAGAGTCTGTCCAAGGGCATGCGCGTCATCGCGCAAGGCCGTCTGCAGCAGCGTTCCTACCAGGCGCAGGACGGTTCCCAGCGAACCGTCATCGAGATGCAGGTCGACGAAATCGGCCCGTCCCTGCGCTACGCGACCGCCCAGGTGACCCGTCAAAGCTCGTCCGGCAACGGAGGCTTCAGCGGCAATCGCGGCGGCTACAACAACGCCAACAACAACGGCGGTTTCGTCGGCAACAACGGCGGATATCAGGGCGGCTCCAGCTATGCTGGCGGCGCCGGATATCAGGGTGGAGCCTCCGCTCCGGTCAACGCCGTTCCCGCACAGTCCGCTCCGGCCTCGGACCCGTGGTCAAGCTCGGATAACTCCGGCTCGTCCTTCGGTTCCTTCGGCGCGTCCCAGTCCTTCGGAGGTTCCTCCGAATTCGGCGGCGACAGCGACGAACCGGAATTCTGACGGACCGAACCCCGTCCGCAACATAGGCGAACAGCGAAACAAGCAGCTTAATCGCAGTATTTCCAGATTTTAAGGAGAACATCAAGATGTCACGCAAGAGGCCGCAGCCGCCGGTCAAGCCGTTTAAGAAGAAGCCGAATCCACTGAAGGCCGCCAAGGTCACCGAGATCGATTACAAGGACGTCGCCCTGCTGCGTAAGTTCATCTCCGATCGCGGCAAGATTCGTTCCCGTCGTATCACCGGTGTCACCGTGCAGGAGCAGCGCGAGATCTCCAAGCTATCAAGAACGCCCGCGAGATGGCCCTGCTGCCGTACGCCACGTCCGGCCGCTGATCTTAGAGAGGTTTGAACAATGGCTGAAACTAAGGTTATTCTCACCAAGTCCGTCAACCACCTGGGTCACCCGGGTGACGTCGTGGCCGTCAAGTCCGGCTACGCCCGCAACTACCTGTTCCCGCAGGGCCTGGCTTCGCTTGGTCCAAGGGTGCCGCCGCCCAGATCGAGGCCATGAAGCGCGCTCGTCTGGCCAAGGCCGTCGCCACCCGCGAAGAGGCTGTTGCCGCCAAGGAAATCATCGAGGGTTCCACCGTCGAAATCGCTGCCAAGGTCTCCGAGTCCGGCAAGCTGTTCGGCGGCATCTCCGCAGAGAAGATCGCCATCGCGCTCTCCTCCAAGGTTGAGGTCAACCCGAAGAACATCACCGTTGAGCCGATCAAGACCACCGGTGACTTCCCGGCAACCGTCGCCCTGCACCCGGAAATCACCGCCAACTTCTTCGTGAAGGTCGTCGCTGAGTGATTTCGCCCCATTCACCGCTCGACGTCCTTACGGACCGGCGGTGAATGACTTCAGGCTGAAACACGTCTGAGCTTAAGCATCGAAAATCCCCCGTACCGATTGGTGCGGGGGATTTTCCTATATCCGCTCTTTAGCCGGCATCAGTCCTCATCGTCAATCGTGACGCTGAGCTTGCCATCCCTGATGCTGAAGCTGCCGTTGACGGTGAAGTGGGTGCTGTCGTCCTGAGACTCCCACGAATCGTCGAAATTCTTCTCTTCATACGTGCACTTCGCCTTGCCCTGCCGGGTGGAGAACGTGCCGTAATCGAGATCGATGTCGGACAGCTTCGGATAGACGCTGATGGACCACGCGAAGTTGCGGTAGTAGTCCTCGTCGTACAGGTCGAAGCCGAACGGGCAGCCTTCCGGCGCGTAGTCGGTGGACTTCGCGCATTCGTCCAGCTTGGCGTTCACGGCCTTGCTCAAGTCCTCCTTAAGCTTGGCCGTAGGCATGATCTTGAGATCGGCGGCATCGGAGTCCGCGTTCGTGCGCACCATGGTGATGCCGCTGGTGACATACCCCGACTTGCCGATCGACACCTTGTACGAACCCGGGTAGACGCGCAGCGTCCACGTGCCGCTGTCCGACTTCTCCGCATTCTTCGCGGTCACGTCAACACCGTTGACGGACAACGATTCCACGGCATTGGGCACCGACACGGTGATGGTCTTGAGCAGTGGGCTCGAGATCTTCCAATTCGGGAACAGCAGGAACTTCGACCCGTCCTTGTTGATGGTGAGCGAATCGTTGACGTTCTTGCCGTTCAGCGAATACGTCACGTTGACCTTGGCCACGCCTTCGACGGTTTTGACACTATCGATATGCGGGTTGGCGATCGTGGCGTTGTCGGCCTTCGCTACGGTGTCGGACAGCAGCTTGAGCTGGTCCTTGTCCACCTGCGGATCGGCGATGCCATTGGCTTTGCCATACTTGCCGTCGGCAATCGCCGTCAGATAGCTTTGCGCCACGGATTTCGCGCTGAAGACGGTCGAGTTGAGCACACCGTAGACAATGCCCAACACAATCAGGGCACCGATTAAGATGCCGCTGATAAGGATCGTCTTCTTAGTTTTTGGGTCGAGCGGTTGACCTGCCCCCGGAGCTGCGACCGGCATAGAAGCCGCGCCTGCTGGCGATTGCGGCAGCGGCACCGCACCCGTTGCCGTGTTGCCCGTTGTCGTATTGGGCATGGACGTCGGGGCGACCGGTTGTGGAACGGCCTGTGAAACAGGCGTTGCGGTGGGCGCGGGCATTGGTGCAGCCGGCGTCGCGGGCTGGGGGACCGATGCGGCCGGAGCTGCCGGAGTAGTTGGATTGGCCGGCTGTGCGGCAGCCGAAGCCGTCGGCATGGTCGCTGTTGCGGTCGTGCCGCTCGCCGTGGCAGAGGTCTTCTTCATGCCGTAGGACGGATCGCAGGACTTGACGTAATCGACCACGTTCTGCGGGGTCTGCTGCACGGTGCCACCGACGATGATCCGCCACATGCCCGGCAGGGACGCCACCAGCGTCGGACCGAACGTCATCGCGGCCACCTCGATCAGGAACGCCCAGATGCCGGCGACAAGGAAATACCACATCGGAGCCGTCATCGACATGCTGGACGAGGCGTATCCCGCCGCGAAATAAGTGAACAGGAACTCCGCGGCCAGCCAGAACGTCATCGCGGCCACCGGAGCCTTCCACGTATGCTGCCAGCCCGCGTAATACGGGTCGTACATATTGCGCGCGATCTCACGCAGCGCGATATAGAACGTGGCAAGCAGGAACAGCACGAAGCAGATCCACAGAATCCAGCCATACTGGCTGAGGGAGGACACGTTGAACAACGTGATCGTATGGACGCTGTAGCTGGACGTCGAGAAGGCGATGCCGCCGAACGAGGACAGCGAAATCAGCATAAGCGGCAGAGCCGGGAACAGCAGCGGAACCAGCAGCAGACCGCCTGCGCCGAGATGGTTCGCGGCGGACATGGCGATCGTCGCCACCAGGCCAAGCACCAGGAACAGCACTCCGTAGATCGCAAACGATTCGACCAGCGTGCGCACGAAGCCACGAGCGCGGTGCGCCCAACGCCAAGCGGCGGAGAAGACGTTACCCGAATCGCCCGCATACTGTGCCAACGCGTAGCCGGCCAGCGCACCGGCCGCCGACAGCAGGAACGCCATGCAGAACGTGCGGAAGGACACGCCGGAAAGCGACGCGGAAGCGGAATAGTCGCTGTAGGAACCACCCACCGTCACCGGGAAGATGGCGGCGAAGACCAGCAGCACCAGGCCGGACAGCACGCCGACGATCAGCGAGCTGATGACGCCCGTCCACTTGAAACGAAGCGCGAACCTGCGTGCCAGCATGTATGCGCCGAACGCGGCGCCGATCGCCAATGCCACGCCGGGCAGTCCGACCGGCAGCGTCACGCTGACGTGCGAGGCGTCAATGCCGAGATTGCTCAGCGAGAAGCCCTGGGAGCTGGTTTTGAGATTCAGCGAACCGCCAACGCCGAGCGTCATCACGGTGAAGAGAATCTGGAAGAAATTCGGGCCGGAGCCGGACACACCGTTGTTGCCCAGGAAGGAGGCGGTGTCGGAAAAGCCCGGAATGCCGGCAAGCCCGTTGCTGGCCGCGGCATTGCCCATGAAGAAGACGATCGATGCGAGCAGCGCGAACACCACGCTCGCGCCGAGACCGATGCCGAGGCTGGCGCCCATGGTCTTCATGGACTGCGGTGTGGTCAGCGCGGTGATGGTGGGATCGGCCGCCGGACGGGCGATTTGCTGGGTCAGCTGGCTTGGCTGCGGCGCTGCTGCCGGCTGCGGGGCCGGGGATGGCGCATACTGGAACTGCTGCGTCGGCGCGGCCTGTGGTGCCACCGTTTGCGTTGCCTGCGCCTGAGCGGTCGGCTGTGCTTGCGCCGCCGGTTGCGGTGTGGTGGGCTGCGGGACGGTGGTTTGCGGAGCTGCCGGTGCGGCGCTATTGGGCAGCGGAACGGCAGCGGTCGGCATCTGCGGGGCCGGTGCCATGTGCGGCGCGGAAGACAGCATGGTGCCGTCATCGGATTCCGGCGCGGCCGCGCTTGCGGTGCCGCCGCGGTCGTTTGGGTGAGCGGTGAGCCGCACGAGGCGCAGAATTTAGCGCCTTCGATGGTCGGCTGACCGCAATTTGGGCATGCCATAGGTAAGCCTTTCTCCTTCTTGATGCGCGTCATATACTCCTGTGACGCGCCATGGGCCTTATTATAAAGGGCCTCTGGCGCGCCGACGGGCTCGACGATGATGCGTGCTATTCGGCTCGCCGCGGTGGAAATGTGTGATGGAAAAGTTCGTGCCGTTGACTGTCGGAGTGGTTGCATTGAGGCAGAATGTGAAGAAAATGTGATTACTTGGATTTTATGGCGCCATCACGCCGCATTTTTCGTCGTATGGCGCGATGTGCACCATAGATGGCGATTTGCTGAAAACGTTGGAAAATAGCGGTTTTATGATTGCGACACGCCGAGGGTTGCGTTCTTTCCGATTCTGAGTATATTTACTCCATGTGCTCAGCGAGAACAAAAACCTCGCCAAGACCAACGCCCCTTTAGCTCAGTTGGTTAGAGCAGCTGACTCTTAATCAGCGTGTCCAGGGGTTCGAATCCCTGAGGGGGCACAGACAAGACCCAAGCCAATGGCTTGGGTCTTTTTCGTATTTCGGACATGCGTCCACCCAAAGCCGCGTTACTTCCTCCGTACGGAGTAAGGTAGTGCGCTGTTGTCCGCCCAGAGCGGAATCGCAATTCATCTCGAATCGCACGAATCGTAAGAATCGTTAGAGAAGAAGCAATAGAGGAAACTGCAGTGGAATACACACTCTTCACCAAGCTTGCCGCGGAATTCGTCGGCACCGCCGTGCTGATGGTCTTCGGCAACGGCGCTGTCGCCAACGCGGAACTGAAAAACACCAAGGGCTACCATGCCGGCTGGCTGAACATCGCCATGGGCTACGGCTTCGGCGTCATGTTCCCGGTCCTGATGTTCGGCGGCGTCTCCGGCGCCCACATCAACCCGGCCATGACCCTCGCGCAGGCCGTCAACGGCATGTTCCCATGGAACGAGGTCCTGCCGTACATCATCGCCCAGCTGCTCGGCGCAGTGGCGGGCCAGCTCATCGTGTACGTCACCTACCTGCCGCACTACAAGGACACCGACGATGCCGAAGCCATCCTCGGCACCTTCTGCACCACCGACGCGCACAACGACCGCGTGAACTACTTCCTCAACGAGTTCTTCGGCACCTTCATGCTGGTGCTCGGCGCTGTGCTGCCTGTCCCTGCCGTGGGGCAAGGCGAACCCGGCCGCCGCATCCATCGTCGTCGGCTTCATCGTGTGGGGCCTCGTGACCTCCATGGGCGGCCCGACCGGCCCTGGTCTGAACCCTGCCCGCGACCTCATGCCGCGCCTCCTGCACGCCATCCTGCCGATTCCGAACAAGGGCGATTCCCGCTGGGGCGAGGCCTGGATTCCGGTCGTGGCCCCGATCGCAGGCGCTATCGTCGGCGCGTTCCTGTTCAAGGTGCTGTTCGCCTGAGCATTACTTTGACGATTGCCGGCATTCGTCTGGCATGCTGGTAAGGCCCGTGATTCCCTCCGGAATCGCGGGCCTTACGCATAGGTGGTATGCATGGCGGTCGGCGGCTTCGGCATGTTGACTGAGACTGGTACTGTTGCCGAAGAGAGAAACATCACCATATCGGGAGGCTGGATTGAAGCGGATTCGTCGTATCATACGTGCGCTCGATCCGAAAGCCGACGCCACAATGGGCCAACGGGAACGGCTTGAGGCGTTTCGCATCCGCAGGGCCGCCGTGCTGGTGCTCGTGCTGTTCCTGCTGATCGCATCGATGACGTCCTGCAGCGTGCACGCACTGCTGGTCCGCATGACGCCGAACACGCAGACGACGGCACAAGCCACGCATTCGACGTCGGCCAAGAAGCCAGCCAAGAAAACAGCCAAAACCAATCAGCATAAGACGGCCAAAAAACCAAACCGGAAACCAAACAATCGCAGGAAAAGCAGGCCATCGCCAAAGCGGTGAGCGCGCAATCGGCGGCACTGGGCGACGACGAGAAAACCGCGATTCTGAACAAAGCGCAGGAAACCGCGCAAAACAGCGGCAAACCGGTGACACAATACCATTACTGCATCGCAACCAAAGGAAACGTCGGTTCGGCCGACGAATTCGGCAACGCGGCGTTCCGCATCCTCAACGACGAACACGGATGGCCACGCGCCGGAGCCATATTCGACCAATCCACGGACGGCAACTGCGATTTCAATCTCGTGCTGTCCCAAGCGTCGGAAATGACGTCGTTCTCGCCATCATGCTCGGTGGAATACAGCTGCAGGGTCGACAACAACGTGATCGTCAACGACGACCGTTGGAACGGCGGCACGCAACAATGGCTCGCCGCCGGCGGCAACCTGGCACGATACCGCACGATGGTGATCAACCATGAGGTCGGACACCGGCTGGGGCACATCGACAACGAAACGACCTGCGCCGGCGAAGGCCAGTTGGCGCCGCTGATGCAGGAGCAATCCATGCATTTGGACGGCTGCAAGGTCAACGAATATCCGCTTGACTCGGAGCTGTGGATCGGCTGAACGTCGACTGCTTCCCGTTATTTTCTGCTGTTTTCTGCTGTTTTCTGCTGTTTTCCGGACTGACCGGGTCGTCTCGGCAATTCGGCGAGATTCGGCCAGCCGTTGTCACAAGCCGAAATACGCGTCGAAATCGTCTTGGCTGATACTGCGGTCGGCCGTATCGGCCCGTACCTTACCCCAATCGAACTCCTGCAACGCCTCGACGGCGCTCATCGGCTGCGGACTGGTATGCGCGGAATCGCCCTGCAAACCAAGCAGCCACGCGCAATAGCCGACAACCTGTTCCGCGGTGACGCCATGCGCGCGCAGCGCCCCCATATCCAAAGAGCGCTCGCGTTTGGCGAGTCTGCGGCCGGCCGCGTTGTCGATAAGCGGCAGATGCGCGTACCGTGGGTTTTCGGGGTTATATGGGGTGTATTGCGATTGTGGTGCGTGCTGCGATGGTGCAGAAGCCTGCGTTTTCGCCTTGCGGATCCCGCCTTGATAAGTGCTCGGCGAATGGCGATTTGCAGGGCGTTCGATCGGAGCAGGTCGCGGCCGCGCACGATGTCGTCGACGCCCATGTCAAGATCGTCCGCGACCACCACCAGCTGGTAGGAGAACAGGCCGTCGGCGCGGCGCACGATGGTGTCGCCGACGTCGTGCGCCAGATTGAATTCCTGATGGCCGAACACTGCGTCATCGAATTGTACGGTTGCGTGCGGGTTTGTGTCGGCGGGCATGGCGATGCGCAGCGAATGGCGGTCGCCGTTGGCCAGCCGCCGCCGGACGGTATCCGGATCGCTGGCGATAAGCCGGCGCACGTGCCGGGATACACCATGAAACGGTCGCCTTCCTGCGGTGCGGAGGCTGCGCGGATGTCGGCGCGCGAGCAGAAGCAAGGGTAAATCAGCGGGGTTGTGCCAGCGATTGCGTTGTTGGCTGCGCTGCCGACTGCGGGGGTGTGGTCGTTGCGCGCGTCAAACGGCGAATCGTATGCGTCGTCAATCGTCAGGTTTTCCAAGCAATGCAGCGCCTCACGGTACAGGTCGTGCCGGGCGGATTGGAACACCGGATCGCCGTCCCAATCCAATCCAAGCCAATGCAGATCGTCCATCATCAGTTCGGCCGCGCCGGGCACCACGCGCGGTTCGTCGATGTCTTCGATGCGCAGCAGCATGCCGTCGCCGCGGCTGCGCGCGGACAGCCATGCTCCGAGCATCGCATAGATGTTGCCGATGTGCATGCGGCCTGATGGGGTGGGTGCGAAACGACCTGGCACGGGGTTCCTTCCTGTCGTTGGCGGGCGGTTCGGTGTTGCCGATGCGGAGACCGGTTGCGCGATGCTTGCAACTGTACCTGCATCGGCGGCCGGAACGGCGGGTTTCGTGGGACGCGATTGTGGAATGCGTTGCTGGACGTGCCGTGACGTGCCATGCCGAGGTTGCAGCGTGCTCCGAAAACGTGCCGTCGCTGTGAGATATCTCACAGTGTGAGAAGGATATTTAGCGCATGGTGATACGGGCCGCGCGTTTCGTTTGGGGTGTGCGTAAGGTGGTGTGCGTCATCCGGTATTCTGGGTGGTGATTTCGGCAATTCGGTCTATGCGTTATCGGTATGGCCGGTCAAAAGGGGATTTACAAGGGGCGAATATGACGAAGCGACAGTTCAGCAGAGCGGAAATCGAATACCTGCGTACATTGCCGTCGATCGACGCGGTGACGGACAGCAGAATCACGTATGCGAGGGAATTCCAAATCGACTGCATGAGGCGGTATCTGCAGGGGGAGAAGCCAACTGCGATCTTCATTTCCGCGGGATTGAGCCCATCGGTCATCGGGCACAAGCGCATCGAACGCAATATCGCACGCTGGAAGCGCGACGAGGACATCATGCGCAAGGCGGCCGAAGAGCCGGAACCGCATGATACGGCTGTGGACAGCCACAATGCGATGTCGGAAGTGCCGTTGGGCAAGATTCAATCGCTGGTATGCCAGGTGATGGTGTTGAGCGATCGCGTCGATAAATTGGAGCGTTTGGTGGAGGGGCTGCGCAAGGGGGATAAAATCTGAAAAAAAGTTTTCAGATTTATTGGTTTTTCCGGCGGTTCGCGCGCATTTATCTGATACATTAAATGCGTAGACGGAGTCTTTGAAGTCCCCCTTCTACTGCCGTCTGGTTTTATAGCCCGCGCGAATTTATGACCGCTTTATCGCTTCACTTCAGGTCATCGCGCGGGCTTCTTTATACGTTGTCGGCGGTTTTCTGGTAACACTGGTATCGAAATATCAGCCGACATGCCGGAAACGGTGGTGCCGGCCGCGGACCGGCGGTCGAATGAACTTGCGAGAGGTGGACGATGACTGCATACATGGATCACAAGAACCTCGCCAACGAGGTGATCGACGATGCGCGCGCACGTGAGATCACGGACGGCGTGCATCGTGTGCTCGACCGCATCGCGGCAGCTGAGGAACAAGCCGGACGCGAAGCCGGCTCCGTGCGCCTGCTGGCCGCCACGAAGACGCGCGACATCGGCGAAATCATGGTTGCGATTGATGCCGGCGTGCGCATGATCGGCGAGAACCGTCCGCAGGAAGTGACGGCGAAGGCCGAAGGGCTGGCACGGCGATGCGCGGAACGCGGGTTTCGCTGGGCGTCGCAGGCGCCGCGCCGGATGCTGCGGCGGAGCATATTCCATTCCACCTGATCGGCCAGCTGCAAAGCAATAAAATCGGCAAAGTGCTGCCGGTGGCCGACACTATCGAATCGGTCGATTCAATCGATTTGGCAGAAAAAATTTCACGTAGAGCCGTGGCTCGCGGTATTACTGTCGGCGTGCTGCTGGAAGTCAACGAATCCGGCGAGGAATCGAAATCCGGTTGCGATCCGGCGCACGCCATCCGCATCGCGCAGAAAATCGGCACGTTGGACGGCATCGAATTGCAGGGACTGATGACGATCGGCGCGCATGTGCACGACGAAACGGTGATTCGCCGCGGTTTCTCGCACCTGCGCAAGACCCGCGACCTCATCCTCGCATCCGGCGAACCGGGCACGGACCGTTGCCGGGAACTGTCGATGGGCATGACCGGCGACATGGAACTGGCCATCGCCGAAGGTTCCACCATCGTGCGCGTCGGCACTGCGATTTTCGGTGAGCGTGCGTTCATCTGAGCGCTTTCTTTGACTTTTTCTGTTTTTTTAAGGATTTGCGGGGCTCGTCCGCCTGGATTGCATTCGTCTGGCTTACATTCGTCTGACTTGCATTCCTCTGAAAAACGGCTTGTCTGAGCTGCGTTCCGCCGGTAGGTGGGGTGCTGCGCGGTTTGGTGCCATAATTGCCGGTTTCGTGCCTGAAACCGTTGTCTTTCTAGGGGTAAGCCCTCCTATAGGGGGCAAGGGCTTTCGTATGGCGGGTGTGAACATGGGTGTGTTCGAAGGAGAAACCCATGTTTTGGTCTGCCTCTCGATTGATGAGTAAACCCGTCCGTCTGCTCGCCCGCAGGACGGATTCCTACGTGCATGCGCATGCGGTGCTGCGTTCGCCCATGCGGCTGTTCGGTGCCGTGGCGGGCGCCTCGGCTGATTCCTATGATGCCGGTGATGATAACGATGGCATCGGCAATGGCGCCGGAGTCGGATCTGATGCCGGTGCAGCTGCCGACAGTGGTCATGCCGGAACTGTTGCGTTCGCTGGAACGTCTGCTGGAACGTTCGCTGGAACGCCGTCGTTTTTTACGAGGCGATTGACATTGCCGATGTGGTTCGCGCGCGCAGGCTGCGGCGGATTCGTTTCATATTGGTGCGGTGCGTGTCCGTGCTGCTGATCGTGGGCGCGGTGGTGGTCGCGTCGTTGCCGTTCGCCATGCAGGCGCATTCCGCGCGGCGCTTGGCCGAGACATCCGATTCGGCGGCTCGCACGGTTGCCGGATGGCCGTATCCGATGGCGATGGAGGAGTTGGAACGGGCGCGCGCATACAATCGGCGGCTTGCCGTGGAAGGACAGCCGGTATTGGGCGAGGCGGCCGATCCGTTCACTACCAGACCGGCTGGCACTGCCGGAGATGCTGATGTCGCCGACGATTCGGCGCCTTCCGGCGGTTCCGGGCTTTCCGCGGCGGACACGGACGCGAACTATCAGGGCCTGCTGGATTCCGGCGCAGGCATCATGGGCACGGTATTGGTGCCCAAAATCGGCGTGGAACTGCCGATTCGGCATGGTACGTCCGAACCGGTGCTCGCCGTCGGTGCCGGGCATCTGTACGGCACCAGCCTGCCGGTCGGCGGCACTGGCTCGCATACGGTGGTCACCGGGCATCGCGGCCTGGTCAAATCGTTGATGTTCACACGGCTCGACGAACTGCACGACGGCGATTTCATGTACATCAAAGTGATGGACGAGACGCTGGGATACGAAGTGGACCGAATCAGCGTGATCGAACCGGACGACGTCTCACGGTTGAAAATCGTGCCCGGCGAAGACCGGCTGACGTTGATGACCTGCACGCCATACGGCATCAACACGCATCGGCTGCTAGTCTCCGGGCATCGCGTCGCAATACCGCTGCCCGCGCCAGATCCGGCCGACGTGCGCGACGAACGCGCGACCGAACTGGGCGCGCTCGCCATGACCATCGTTTGCACGATGGGCGGCATGCTGTTGTGCTGCATGGTCGTGCGGTCGATGCGGCCCCGACACCGAATCATGCGGCACGCTTCCGCCTGGCCGCGTAAAGGATAAGGGGGAAGGCCGCGATTTTCGCGGGTCCGCACGTTCCCCGAACCCATCAATGGAGGGGACGGGTTTCAAAACGTTCATCCATAAGGTTCAAGGCATGGAGGCGCATAGGCAATTCGCCGCAGCGCCATGAGAGATGGACATGTCATGAAGTGGATGAAGGACCCGCTTGCCGGCTTCATAAGCCGGTGTGGCGCGCGGATGGGAAAATTCACCGCATTGCTTGTCACGATTGCGATGCTGGCCGGCACCACGGGAGCCGGCGCGACCGCGTTCGCCGACGAAACGGTGACGGATGGCGGCAACGTGGCCGCCGAATCCGCAGCGAGCCAGCCGGAATCGACACAACAATCCGATGCTGAAAACGCAGTCGGATCGGACGTTGCCGACATTGCCGGGCAAGATGTTGCCGGACAGTCCGCAACGGACGATGACGACGCGCAATGCCTTATGGACGACGGCGAATCGCATCGGCCATCGAACGAACAAGCGCAATCGCAACCGGAACAACCGTCGGAGACGATGCCGGAACAGCGGCAGCCGTGCGATAAGACGGAACAGCCGAATGAGCAGAAGGAGCAGGAACGGCAGGCGGTTAGGCAGCCGACGGCTGAGAACGCTGACGTACCTGCAAATGGTGCTGCACCGGCTCAAGACGGCGATCGAAACGACCATGCCGGCGAAAATCGCACGGATGCTGTGGCGAATGGCGATGCGGGCGCGACAGCCGATGACGGCAAAACCGGCGATGCGGACGATGCTGACAACGATGGCAACACTGCTGAAGATGCCGACGATGCCGAACACATCATGCGCGATCGCTTCACCTTCAATCGCAAAACCGTGATGCGTGCCGCGCGTAACGTCGCCGTGCCGCAGCCGGACCACACGAAAAGCATCACATACAACAACGGCGGCAAATACACGCTGAACCTCAACGTGGTGGGCAAGGATACCCGCGAAAGCCATGAGACCACGGAGAAAATCGAAGTGGTGCTCGTACTGGACACGTCTGGATCGATGAACTACTGCATGGACGGAAGCCAAAGAAGATGCAACAAATCGAATCCGAAGCGGTTGACGGCGCTGAAAGAAGCGGCGACCAGCTTCATCGACGCCACCGAGACCACCAACGACACCATCCAGGACGAAAACAGCAAAGTGCGAATCGCCATCGCTCAATTCGGGCAGACATCCGGCGTGGTGAGTTCCCTGACCAGCGATACCGCCGCTCTGAAATCATCGGTGAGCAGGCTGTCCGCCAATGCGCGACCCCTGCGGACAAAGGCATGGCCGCCGCGCAGACGGCATTGCTGCGGGCAAGGCCAGGCGCGAAGAAAGTCGTCATTTTCTTCGCGGACGGTGTGCCGACCACGCAAAACACTTTTAGCACGAGAGTCGCCAATGACGCCGTGACAACCGCGCTCGCCATGAAATCGGCCGGCACGCTCATCTACAGCATCGGCATCTTCGAAGGCGCCAATCCGGAGCGGCAATCGTTCGGTAACAGGGAGAACGACCAAGCCAACCAGTTCATGCACGCCGTGTCCAGCAACTATCCGAACGCCACCGCGTACAACAAAACCAATTGGGGTACGGGCAGCAACCTCGGCTACTACAAGGCCACCAACAGCGCTGACGACCTGACGAAGATCTTCGACGACATCCAGAAGGAGATCATCACGGGAAGCGCCTACAGCGGCGTCTCGATCGTCGACGAGCTGTCCGAATACGCGCAGGTCGATGGCGTTGTCTGGAACATGGCCAGCATGCGGAACTTCGGCGGAGCGACCTACTACCGGGTGACCGGCGGCGTGACGCTCAACGTGACGAATCTGTCTTCGGGGGCTACGCCTCCAGTGCTGGAACGTGATTACACATTGTGGTACAGCGACGCCGGCAACGGCAAGATCCGCGTCGAATTCGCCGGCGATTACGAGCTGCTGCACAACGCGACCTACACGCTCTCGTACGGCATAGTGCCAACCGACAGCGCCTACGCGCGGGTCAATATGGTCGACGGCGGCATCAACTACGACGCGACCGGCGACGCGGGCACCGGCACGACTTCCGCAGGAAAGCCGGGCTTCCGATCGAACGCGTCGGCGCAGGTCTGTTACACCTTCGACAAGCAGTCCGCCTGCGCGGCCTACCAGCATCCCGTATTGCAGGTGCCGTCCGCCAACGTGGTCGTGACGAAACATTGGGAAGGCGGAATGCCGGCGAGCGGAGCCACATTGCGCATCGATTTCATGCAGGGCGGCGCATCGAAGCTGGGCAAAGACCTTTCCGAAGATGACGAGCTGCCTACCGGCGAATGGCAGTACACATTCCGTGGCGTGATGGCAGGCGACTACACCGTCACGGAAGGCAACATCGCCGGCTATCACGCGAAAGGCAACGTCACCTCAGTGCCGATCAGCATCACCAGAGCCGACATGTGGAGCGCGTTCGACAAGGGACAGACCGCGACCTACGAAGCCTCGTTCACCAACGTGAAAGAGACGGTGGCCGTGCTGCCGCTATCCGGCGCATCGGAAGGACGGACCTGGCTGGTCGTGGCCGGCGTCACGGCACTGCTGCTGCTGCTTGCGGGCATTGTCGGACTGGCTTTGATCGGGCGCGGACGGCCGTGACGGAACTGCCGGACGGCAATCGCAATTCTCTGATCGCAATCCGGCAATCGCAATTTTCAATCACAACCAAAGAACAACACAATATACGAAACTTCCCATAAAACCAACCAATCGGCTGCGGCAACAAGGCCGACCAAACCAAGGAAGAGAGGTCTCTCATCATGAAGACGAGAAGGCTTTGTGCAGTAATCGCCGCGGCGGCAACGTTGCTGGGCGGTATGGCGCTCGGCACCGCCGGAGCGTATGCGGCCGGCAGCGCATCGATCGAAGTGCGGCATTCGCAGGAAGGGCACACCTATCCGCGTACAAGTTCGCGTCATTGACGGTGGACGGTGACGCGGTGCAGGTCGATACGGATGCTGACTGGGTTCAAGCAGTGACCGAAGCGGTGGTCGAAGCCAATAACGCGATGGATCCGGCCGGTACCATGCCGAGCGAATACGACAGCAATCCCGCTGCATTCGCAGCCACCAAAACCGGCGACAATGATGCAGCTTGGTTCCGCGAGTTTGCGAAAGCGATGAAGGCCGGCACCGGCGTTACGGCTGACGGAACCGTTGCCGGTAATGGCGGGGCTGCGACCATCGGCTCGCTTGATGAAGGCTGGTACCTCGTTACCGACACTGACAAGGACGGCGAACTGGGTGTCAACGCCATCGTCGCCACCACGCTCAACGGTCTATCCGCCACGTTCAAAGTGAAGGGCGACGCGGTCACCGGCCAGGGCATGATCAACGCGGTCGGCGCGTTCGTGGCTAAGAACGAGAACGATCCGGACCAGCCGGGCAAGACGGCCGACTCGATCACCACCGAGGATGGTGTGGGCATCGGGCAGACCATCACCTACACCATCACACTGGATATTCCGGACGCGGCAGCAGGCTACGACACCTATCCGTACTATGTGAAGGACGTCGCATCCAAGGGTCTGACGGTCAACAAGGACTTCGCCGCGAAAATCGGCGACAAGGACATGTCGTTTACCTACGTGACCGAGCCAACTGTCGATAATGACAGTGGTAAGACCACTACTGTGCTGAAGTTCGATCTGGCCGGCAAGAGCGGACAGCTGGTCATCACCTACACCGCCGTGGTCAACAAGGACATCATCTCTGCGGGCAACCAGGTGTCCAACACCGCGGAAGTCTCCCGTGACAACGAGAACTGGACCCCGCCGGTCGTATTCGAAGCCTACACCGGCGAATTCGCCTTCCACAAGTATGGTGTCGGTGACGATGCCAACGGTCTTGCCGGAGCGACGTTCAACGTGTTCGAGGGCAGCAAGGCCGAAGGAACCCCGCTCAAATTCGTCAAGCTTTCGGACGGCGAATACCGCTTGGCCGAGGCGGATGAGAACGGCTCCTCCGCGAATGTTGTCTCCACCACTGGCAATGTGTTCATCAAGGGCCTGAAGTCCGGTGAATACACCCTGAAGGAAACCGGCTTCGTGGACGGTTATGCGAAGAACTTCGTGCCGACCTTCACCGTCGAACTGACCGTGAATCAGGAGAACGGCGAATCGACCTTCAAGCTGGTCGGCGCCAACAACTTTGGTCTGGCAAGCGAGGTCGACAAGGCAATCCAGGTCAAGAACGTGAAGAACGTCACGCAGCTGCCGCTCACCGGCGCCATGGGAACCGTGCTGTTCACCATCGCGGCCCTGGTAATGGCCGGAGCCGGACTGGCGCTCGTGCTGCGCTTCCGCGAATCCGATACGCCGATGGCGGTCTGAGCGGGCCAGCAGACAGGCAACGGGGGCTTGTTCGGGCGGGTGAGTCGTTGAGCGATCAACGGTTCACCGCTTTTGTTGTGACGAATACGGGTGATTTAGGGTTTAGTACCGCCTGAAATGGTTGGAAAAACGCCATTCGTACCGGTATGATGGAACACGAAGCGAACAACGGATCGGATTGCTGCCTTGCATCGCAAACACGTATCGCAAGCGCGCATCGCAAACCGAATCGCAAGCCGAACAGGGGAATGGCATGACGGAGGCCATTCGACTGCCGTGCGGTGGAAGGGAGCCGCCGCACGCCAAGCCGAAAGGGAACATCATGTGCAACGGTGGGGGAGCGTTCAGTCCGGAAGAAGTCGAATATCTGCGCTCGCTGCCGGTGGTGGCCGAAGCGACGTCGCGACGCATCACCTACACGGAATCGTTCAAACACAACTGCATGCGCCGGTACCATGCGGGCGAATCGCCGGTCGAACTGTTCCGCGAAGCCGGACTCGACCCATCGCTGATCGGCTATAAGCGCATCGAACGTTGTTTCGCGCGCTGGCGCAAGATTGCCTGCCGTATGGGCACGGACCGGCTGGTATCGGTTGATGGGAATGGTGGAGTGATGCCATCGGCGTCGGCGGGTGTGGTTCCGTCGGCGGACTCGGCGGAAGCTGCTCGATCTGCGGTATCGCAGCCGGTGCAGCCAACGCAAACGACGGAAACGCAAAGCAATGCGACGCTGCCCGCGCCGCGCAACGCAGCCGAAGCCCCGATTCTGTCGGGAGGTGACGTGCGCGACCTGCTCATCGCCCAGCAGGTGCGCCGCATCGACGAGCTGGAACGCGAGGTGGCGGCGTTGCGGGCGGAACTGCATTGCGAATAATCGCAAAAATCGTAAAAAATGCGAGCAATCGGCATCGTCCGCAAAGCGACGCATGTCGAGAACGGCGGGCGTGGCGAGCGGGTAGACTTGCGGGTATGAGAATCGCACGTTTTACGCATAATGATGTACCGCAGTACGCCTTCGTTCAGACCGACAAGAACGACGGCAAGGACTATCTCGTGGCCTTGAACGGCTATCCGCTGTCCGGCCAGGCCGTCGAGCCGACCGGCGAGCGCTATCCGGTGGATGGTGACGGCATTCGTCTGCTGGCTCCGGTGATTCCGTCGAAGGTGTACGGTTTGGCGAAGAATTATGAGGCGCATGCGCAGTTCATGCATGAGGCCGGTCATTCCGATATCAAGCATGCGCCGGAGGATATGGTGATTTTCACCAAGCCGAGCACGTCGGTGATTGGTCCGGATGATCCGATTGTGATTCCGCTGTGTTCGAATGATATGAATTTCGAGCCGGAGTTGGCTGTGGTGATGGGTCGTATCGCCAAGAATGTGCCGGTGGAGCAGGCCATGGATTATGTGCTGGGTTTCACGTGCGTGAATGATGTGACGTTGCGTGATCTGCAGGGTCTTGATCCGACGTGGACGCGCGCGAAGGGTTTTGATACGGCGTGCCCGTTGGGTCCGTGGATTGTGACGCGTGACGATGTGGATTGGAAGGATGCGAAGATTTCCTTCACGCTCAACGGTGAGGATGTGCCGATGGCGTCGGGTACCACGGCGAATCTGATTCACGGCATTCCTGAGCAGATCGCGGCGATTACGAGTTTCACCACGCTGCTGCCGGGCGATGTGATTATGACGGGTACGCCGAACGCGTCGGGTCATCTGGATCCGGGTGACGAGGCGATCGTGCACGTCGAGGGCATCGGCGATCTGCGCAACGTGGTGGTGCGCGGCTGATTTTCGGCTTGCTGGCGGACTTTGGATTAGGCGGGTTTGCAACGTTTCGTGATTTCGTTACGTTGCTGCCCGCCTTTTTCGTATGTATTGCGATTGCCGGTGAGCGCTGGTGATTGTCGGTGACTGCCGTCCTGTGTCGAAAGACGGTTTTGAGAAACGCAAAAAGTTGAGTGTGTGGGACTCAAGTTTTGGGAATATAATGGCGATGAAGTCGGTTGAGCATATCAGACAACGACATATGCGTCCGAACGCCGGCCCGGTAGCGAAGGCCGGGCGGCCGGGCGCGAACCATGGAGGATGATATGGAACAGAAGTTCACGCAGATGGCGCAGGAAGCGCTTTCGGACGCCGTTCAGAACGCGGCGGCGCTGGGCAATCCGCAGGTAGACACCCTGCACCTGCTGGACGCGATGCTGCGTCAGGAAAACAGCATGGCCCGCGCGCTCATCGAAGCGGCAGGCGGCAACGCGCAAAACGTGAGCGCCGAAGTGCATCAGGCGATGCAATCGCTGCCGAGCGCCAGCGGATCGACCACAACGCAGCCGGACGTCAGCAGGCAGCTGTCGGCGGTGCTATCGCAAGCCGAAAAAGAAATGCAACGGAGGGGAGACGAGTACGTCACCGTCGACCTCATGCTGGTCGCAATCGCGGCCGCGAAACCTAATCAAAGCGCGGACATCTTGGAAAAGAACGGTCTTACCGCGGATAAGCTGCGTAACGCCCTGACCGCCGCGCGCGGCAGCGACCGCAAGGTGACCAGCGCCGACGCGGAAGGCTCGTATAAAGCTTTGGAGAAGTACTCCACCGATTTGACGGCCGCCGCGAAGGAAGGCAAGCTCGACCCGGTGATCGGCCGCGACCAGGAAATCCGCCGCGTCATCCAGATCCTGTCCCGCCGCACCAAGAACAACCCGGTGCTGATCGGAGAGCCTGGAGTCGGCAAAACCGCCGTCGTCGAAGGCCTGGCGCAGCGCATCGTCGCCGGCGACGTGCCGACCACCCTGCAGAACAAGAGGCTTATCTCGCTTGACCTGGGCTCCATGGTGGCTGGTTCCAAGTACCGTGGCGAATTCGAGGAACGTCTGAAGAGCGTGCTTGAGGAGATCAAGAAGGCCGACGGGCAGATCATCACCTTCATCGACGAGATCCACACCATCGTCGGCGCGGGCGCGGCCGAAGGCTCCATGGACGCGGGCAATATGCTCAAGCCCATGCTGGCCCGTGGCGAACTGCGCCTGATCGGCGCCACCACACTGGACGAATACCGTGAGAACATCGAAAAGGATCCGGCGCTCGAACGTCGTTTCCAGCAGGTGTTCGTCGGCGAGCCGAGCGTGGAGGACACCGTCGCCATCCTGCGCGGCATCGCGCCGAAGTATGAGGCCCACCACAAGGTGACCATCGGCGACGACGCGCTGGTCGCGGCCGCAACCCTGTCAAACCGCTACATTTCCGGACGCCAGCTGCCGGACAAGGCCATCGATCTGGTGGACGAGGCCGCAGCGCACCTGCGCATGGAACTCGACTCCTCGCCTGAGGAAATCGACGAACTGCGCCGCCAGGTGGACCGTCTCAAGATGGAGAAGTCGTACCTGCTGGGCAATCCGAAGAACGACAAGGCCGCGGAAAAGGCCGAAGCGGAACTGGACGACAGCGCCAAGGACCGTCTCGCCGATTTGAACCAGGAAATCGCCGACAAAAGCGAAAAGCTCAACGGGCTGAAAGCGCGTTGGGACGCCGAAAAGAACGGCCACAACCGTATCGGCGACCTGCGCAAGAAGCTCGACGAGCTGCGTACGCAAGCCGAAAAGTACGAGCGCGAAGGCGACCTGGCGAAATCGTCAGCCATCAACTACGGCGAAATCCCGGCCATCCAGAAGGAAATCGCCCAAGCCGAGAAGAACGAGGCGGAATCGGGCGGAGCCGACAATGCCAACGCCGACGTGCCGATGGTCCCCGACCGCGTCGACGCCGACTCCATCGCCGAAATCGTCTCCGACTGGACCGGCATCCCCGTGGGCCGTCTTATGCAGGGCGAAAACGAGAAGCTCCTGCACATGGAGGAGTACCTCGCAAGCGCGTGATCGGCCAGAAGGAAGCCATCCAAGCGGTTTCCGACGCCGTGCGTCGCTCGCGTGCCGGCATCTCCGACCCGAACCGTCCGACCGGCTCGTTCCTGTTCCTCGGCCCCACCGGCGTGGGCAAGACCGAACTCGCCAAGGCGCTCGCCGACTTCCTGTTCGATGACGAGAAGGCCATGGTGCGCATCGACATGAGCGAATACATGGAGAAGGCCTCCGTGTCCCGCCTGATCGGCGCCGCGCCGGGCTACATCGGCTACGAAGAGGGTGGCCAGCTTACCGAAGCCGTGCGTCGCCGTCCGTATTCGGTGGTGCTGTTCGACGAGGTGGAGAAGGCCAATCCGGAAGTCTTCGACGTGCTGCTGCAGGTGCTTGACGACGGTCGCCTGACCGACGGCCAGGGCAGGACCGTGGACTTCAAGAACACGATTCTGATCATGACCTCCAACCTGGGCTCGCAGTTCCTCGTCAATCCCGACATGGACGCGGACGCCAAGAAGAAGGCCGTGATGGACGCCGTGCACATGCAGTTCAAGCCGGAGTTCATCAACCGTCTGGACGAACTGGTCATGTTCCACCCGCTGACCCGCGAGGAGCTCGGCGGCATCGTGGACATTCAGGTCGCGCAGGTGTCCGCACGTCTGACCGACCGCCGCATCACGCTCGACGTGACCGATTCGGCGCGCGAATGGCTTGCCAACACCGGTTACGATCCGGCGTACGGCGCACGTCCGCTGCGTCGCCTGGTGCAGACCGAAGTCGGCGACCAGCTTGCCCGCATGCTGCTGGCCGGCGAAGTGCACGACGGCGACACCGTGCTGGTGGACCAGACCGGCGGCGACCACCTGGAGCTGTCCGCGTGGGCCGCGGACCAGCTGGAGGATATGGGCGAGGAGAAGACGGACGATTCCGCCGACGTCCCGAACCCGGCTGAGTGACGATTATCGATTGGTTACCTGTCGGTCGTAAGTCTGCAATACCAGGCCTGCGACCGACAGCACGGTCGAACCGAGCAGTATGGCGATCGCCAGCTTCGGTTGCATGCCGAACGCCAGCCACAACGCGCACGTCCACACCGCGACCACCATCGTCACCGACGTGGTGATCTGCAGCACGCGTGCGCGGATCGCATGACCTACCACAGCGCGGAAGAGCAATTCTTCCGCGCTTTTTTCTTGCGTTGGCTCAGGGGATTTCGCTTGAGATCGCGCCGATTCTGTTGATTCTGTTGACTGTGCCGATTGCGCCTTTTCTGTTTCTGCCGTCTGCTGCGCGGTCATCGCGTGTTGCCGGACAAGCGTGCCAGCCAGCGAAAGCGTCGCGACCACGCCGACGAACGCGAAATACGGATCGCGCGAGCCGGCCGGGAAAATCCACGACACCACGCACAGCAGCAGGCTGTACGCGTAAACAATCGCCATGCCAAGCGAAACCAGCGAATCGCCGTTCGGATGTCGCCGCTGCAATGCGGGCAGGCCGCGGTGGTGAATCGGCGCCGCACAATAGAACATGACCGGCGTGATGACGATGGCGTGCAGCCACGGATTCGTCAGCCAGCCCGGCATGGCGATTTTGGCCAGCGCCAGTAATGTGATGACGAACGTTGGAATGGTCAGGATAAGCGCGATGACGAGGCGCTTGCCGAGGTGGTCGGTGGGTTGTCCGTCGATGTCGGATGCCGATTCGCCGTCTGCCGTCACTTTGCCGTCTATCGTCACTCCACCGTCGGTTGTGTGGGATGGGTCGGCAAATCCGCCGTCCGTCCGCAGCGGAATCGCCTGGCGTGCGTCCGAGCTTGGAAACAGCCGCAACAACGCCCAGGTGGCGATGGATGCGGCCACAATCGACACGGCCGCCAAAAAACAGATCGAATCCCATAATGTCCCTTCGTGTTGGGCTGATGCATTTCGCGTTCGGCTGATTTCAGCATAGTGCACGGTTGTGTGGCATGCGGTCGGTCTTGCGAATGAATGTGGATGCGTGGATTGATGTGTTCCTGATGACGTGATACCATCGAACGTATGTTCGACAATCCTGTGTTTGTAGTGATATTGCTGGTGATCGTGGCCGCGCTTGGAGCGGCCGCGGGCTTCTTCGCGGGACGTACCAAGGGGCAGGACATGGCCCGCGGCGCGAAGGAATCCGACCTGAACGAGGCGAAGGCGCAGATCGAGGCGGACAAACAGGACATCAGCGATCTCAACGCGGCTGTTGTGCAATACCGTACGCAGGCGGAAGGGCTCGGCCAGCAGCTGACGTATCTCAAATCGCAATTGGCACAGGCCCAGCGTGCCGAGGAAATGCGCGTGGAACGTGAACGGCAGCGTGCCGCCGAAGAAGCGAACCGTCGTCAAGCCGAAAGCGAACGGAAACTGCAGGAGCAAAGCAAGGTGCTCTCCGCACTGGCTCCGGTGCAGAAGAACCTCGACGCCCTGCAGACGAAGGTCGCGCAAATCGAAGAGGGCCGCAAACATGAGATGGGAGCGCTCGGCGAACAGCTCAAAGGTCTTGGCGAACAGCAGGCGCGATTGGATCGCGAGACGAGCGCCCTATCATCGGCATTGCGCAACAACAAGGTGCGTGGCGCGTGGGGCGAGGCGCAGCTGCGCAACATCGTGGAATCGGCGGGTCTGTTGGAACATGTCGATTTCGACACCCAAGTTGTGGTCACCGACGCCGATGGACATACGCAACGGCCGGATATGATCATCCACATGCCGGGCGGCAAAACCATTCCGATCGACGCGAAAGCGCCATACGCCGACTACCAGCGCGCATGCGAGATTCCAGACACCGCCTCACCGGAGGGACTGGCCCGCAAGAACGAGCTGCTGCATTCCCATGCCAAAGCGGTACGAGACCATGTGAAGACCCTGGGAGACAAAGCCTACTGGAACGCGTTCAGTGATGCTCCGGATTTCGTGATCGCGTTCATCCCCAACGAATCGTTGCTGCAGGCCGCATTGGAAACCGACCCGACACTGATGGACGACGCATTCGCGCAGAAAGTCGCGCTGACCTCGCCGATCACCCTATGGGCGGTGCTCAAATCCGTGGCATACGCATGGCAGCAGCAAAGCCTGACCGATGACGCGAAAATGCTGTTCGACCTGTCCCGAGAGCTGTACGAACGGTTTGCAGTATTGGGGGAGCGGGCCACCAAACTGGGTTCCGCCATCACCAAAACGGTCGGCGCATACAACTCGTTCGCCGCGTCGCTCGAATCGCGCGTACTGGTCACCGCGCGCAAACTGCAACGCGTCGACCAAAGCAAGGTCATCGGCACCGTCGACATGATCGCGCCCGAAAAAGGGGATATCCGCGAGTTGTCCGCTCCCGAGACCAACGCCGAATAACCATGTTTATCGCTCATAAATCACCCATACCGCACGGTGAATGACGAGCCGAAAGGATAGGCTGGAACCATGACCGAAGAGAACACTTTCCGCAAGACGACACCGGTTCCGACGCATGATTCCGCTGCGGGCCAGTCTGTTTCCGCTTCGACGGAATCCACCGTCGATTTCGCCATGCTCGAACCTCGCGACCAGCTCAAGACGCTGCTGCAGGCCGAAATGAAGGACAAGCCTTTCTCGGAACTCTCCTCCGTGCTGTTCGACCATCGTGGAGCCTCCATCGTCGGCCATATCCTGCTCGACACGTTGGAGGAAGCCGGCTATTCCGTCGACGATTTCGACGCGGTCGGCGCATTGACCGCCGCGGCCGTGCCGCTGGTCTCCGCCATGATCCAGGCCGCCGCCTCCCGTGGTGAGGATTTGGACGGTTTCGTCATGGACTTCGTCTATCCGTCCATCAAGGGTCCGTCGATTGCCGGCAAACGCGTGGTGCTGATCGACTCCTGGCTGTCTGAAAAATCGTATGTGCAGACCTCATCGCTGGTCACCCTGCGCAACGGCAACGAGCTGAGCCTCGACTTCTCCGTGGTGGAGAACGAAGGCGCCAAAGTGCTGGCCGTTGCCTCGCTGATCGGCGGTGTCGACATGGTCGACCCGACCATCAAGGTCATCAACCCGGTCACTTCGGAGGAATCCGAACTGCCGTTCGTCGAAGTGTTCAAGGAATCCGAACTCCACTGAACACCGAGTTTCCCGCCGACCGACCGCAAACATATCTGCCGTTGACGTCGTCGAATGTGCGATGACAAGCATGATGATGCATACGGATGCGCGGGCCTTTGACATATTTGTATTGCTGTTCCTATGAAGGGGAGAACGTGCACGATCCCAATCCCATCGATGTTGCCGCACAGGCATCCGGCGAACCGACGTTCCGCGAGGTCGGCGTAGGACCGTGGTCGCAAACCCATCCAGGCGAACCACGCCCGGACGATGCGTCATCCCCCAATTACGACATCCGCTTCGACTCCACCCTGCTCGACGAAGGCGACCGCCGCAACGTGCTCGACCGCTACCGCTACTGGACGGTCGCGGCCATCAAAGCCGACCTGGACTCCCGCGGGCGCCACGATTTCGAAGTCGCCGTGGAGAACTGGACCCACGATTTCAACATCGGCTCCATGGTGCGCACCGCCAACGCGTTCCAAGCGCGCCGCGTGCACATTGTCGGCCCGCACAAATGGAATCGCAAGGGCGCGCTCATGACGGAGCTGTACCAGCACGTCGAAAACCATCCATCCATAACGGAACTTGTCGAATGTTGGAAACTGCGCGTCGCCGGCGAAATCGCCGCCGCCCAATCGCAAGCCGCCGCCATCGCCTTCCATATGCGTGGCTCCGCAGCCGCGACGGACGGCACTTCCGGCACTGCCCCGAACACAAGCGAAACCATGGCCCAACTGGAAGCTTTGGACGCGAAAATAGCAGAACTGCAAGCCGCCCGCGTCATCGCGCTCGACATCATTCCCGGCGCGGTGCCCATGGAAACCTACCATTTCCCCAAACGCTGCCTCATGCTTTTCGGCGCGGAAGGCCCGGGCCTGTCCGAAAAAGCGCTCGAACTGGCCGATGACGTGGTCTACATCTCCCAATTCGGCTCGGTCCGTTCCATCACGCCGGCGCCGCCGCCGCGGTCTCCATGCACGCCTGGATCGCCCAGCACGCCGCGCCGCAAGCCTGATCGCGCCATCGGCACGCGGCAAGAAAAGCCGTTAAGCGTCGCTTTGCCGCAATAGCGGATGCGTGCTCGCCGACCAGCGACGGAACGGCCGTCGAACGGATGGCGGCCAGTCGCGGCCGGGTTGCGAACGGGGCACGAAATAGGGCACACGCTCGTCACACAGACGCGTTACTGTTAGGGTCATGCCTACTTTCACCAAAGAAGAAATCGTGCATTTGGGCGATCTGGCCCGAATCGCACTCACGGACGAGGAAATCACCCGTCTGCAGGGCGATCTGAACGTCATCGCCGAATCCATCAACAAGGTCCAGGAAGTCGCCACCGAGACGTGGAACCGACCGCGAACCCGGTCCCGCTGGAAGCCTACCTGCGTCCGGACGTACCCGAGACCCCGCTGACCCAGGCCGAAGCCACCGCAGCGCCCCGGTCTCCGAGGCCGGCATGTTCGTCGCACCGCGCATTCTGGGACAGGAGTGATATGAGCACCACCGAACTCGTCAAGCTTTCCGCCGCCGAGATGGCGGCCAAGATCAAGGCCAAGGAAGTTTCCAGCCGTGAGCTGGTCGAAGCCCACCTTGCGGTCATCGAATCCGCCGAACCGAGCGTCAAGGCCTTCCTGAAGGTCTCCGCCGACCGGGCCCTCGAACAGGCCGACGCCTTCGACGCCAAGTCCGATGAGGACAAGGCGCAGATGCCGGAACTCGCCGGCGTGCCAATCGCCATCAAGGACATGATTGTCACCAAGGGCATCGAAACCACCGCCGCATCCAAGATCCTCGAAGGCTGGGTGCCGCCGTACGACGCCACCGTCATCGAGAAGCTCAAGGCCGCGGGCATGCCGCTGTTGGGCAAGACCAACCTCGATGAATTCGCGCAAGGCTCCTCCACCGAGCACTCCGCCTACCAGACCACCCACAATCCGTGGGATACCGAGCGCGTGCCGGGCGGTTCCGGCGGCGGTTCCGCAGCCGCAGTGGCCGCATTCGAAGCTCCGCTCGCCCTGGGTACCGACACCGGCGGCTCCATCCGCCAGCCGGGCTCGCTGACCGGTACCGTCGGCGCAAGCCGACCTACGGCGGCGTCTCCCGTTTGGCGCGATCGCCATGGCCTCCTCGCTCGACCAGATCGGCCCGTGCTCCCGTACGGTGCTCGACTCGGCCCTGCTGCAGGAAGTGATCGGCGGACACGACAAGCGCGATTCCACCTCCATTCCGGAAGGCCCGCGTCCGATGGTCGCCGCAGCCCGCGAAGGCATGAAGCGCGATCTGAAGGGCCTCAAGGTCGGCCTGATCAAGGAGCTCGGCGGCGAAGGCTTCCAGCCGGGCGTCATGGCCCGCTTCAACGAAGGCGTCAAGAAGCTTGAGGAAATGGGCGCGGAGGTCATCGAAGTGTCCCTGCCGCACCTGCCGTACTCCCTCGGCGCCTACTACATCATCATGCCGTCCGAGGTCAGCTCCAACCTGGCCCGTTACGATGGCATGCGCTACGGCCTGCGCGTCATGCCGCCGGCAGGCGTTCCGCAGACCGCCGCCAACATGATGGCCTACACCCGTGAGGCCGGCTTCGGCGACGAAGTCAAGCGTCGTATCATCCTCGGCACCTACGCCCTGTCCGCCGGCTACTACGATGCCTGGTACGGCTCCGCGCAGAAAGTCCGCACCCTGATCATCGACGACTTCAAGAAGGCCTTCGAAAAGGTCGACGTGCTCGTCGGCCCGACCAGCCCGGTCACCGCCTTCAAGTTCGGCGAGAAGACCGAGGACCCGATGGCCATGTACGCCATCGACATCACCACCATTCCGGCCAACCTCGCCGGCGTGCCGGCAATGAGCATCCCGGCCGGCCTGAGCGACGACGGCCTGCCGGTCGGCTTCCAGTTCCTCGCCCCGCAGCAGCGCGACGAGGTCATGTACAAGCCCGCCGCCGCTCTCGAAGCGGCCCTCGAGGAAAGCTGGAACGGCCCGATCTGGCAGTCCCTGAAGACCCCGTGGCTCGACGGACTGGACAAGTAGGAAGCATCGGAGGAAAGAAAACAAAATGGCTGAAAAGTTGATGAAGTACGCCGATGCCGTCAAGAAGTTCGACCCGGTCATCGGTCTGGAAACCCACGTGGAGCTGTCCACCACCACGAAGCTGTTCTGCCCGGCCGAAGTCCACTTCGGCGGCGAGCCGAACACCCAGCTCACCCCGGTGAGCCTCGGCCTGCCGGGCTCCCTGCCGGTGGTCAACAAGACCGCCGTCGATTACGCGATCAAGCTGGGTCTCGCCCTGCACTGCGAAATCGCCGAATGGAGCCAGTTCGCCCGTAAGAACTACTTCTACCCGGACATGCCGCGCGATTACCAGATCTCGCAGTATGACAAGCCGACCAACGGCAACGGCTACCTCGACGTGGAGCTTGAGGACGGCACCATCTTCCGTGTGCCGATCGAGCGCGCCCACATCGAAGACGACGCCGGCAAGAACACCCACGTCGGTGGCGCTGACGGCCGTATCGAAGGCGCCGATCACTCGCTGGTCGACTACAACCGCGCCGGCGTGCCGCTGATCGAAATCGTGACCAAGCCGATTGAAGGCGCAGGAGACCGCGCCCCCGAAATCGCAGGCGCCTACATGCGCGCCATCCGCGACATCGTGCGTGCGCTGAACATCTCCCATGCCCGCATGGAGCAGGGCAACATGCGCGCCGACGTGAACGTGTCGCTGCGCAACAGCCCGTCCGATCCGTTCGGCACCCGTTCCGAAACCAAGAACGTGAACTCGTTCCGTGGCATCGAGAAGACTATCCAGTACGAGATCCGCCGCCAGGCCGCCATCCTTTCCGAAGGCGGCGAGATTCTGCAGGAGACCCGTCACTGGGACGAGGCCTCGCAGACCACCGCCGGCGGCCGCGTGAAGTCCGACGCCGACGACTACCGTTACTTCCCGGATCCGGATCTGGTGATGCTGCACATCACCAAGGAGCACATCGAGGAGATGAAGGCCCAGATGCCGGAAATGCCTCGTGAGCGCCGCAACCGCCTGAAGGGCGAGTGGGGCTTCAACGATCTGGAGATGCGCGACGTGCTCAACGCCGACGCTCTGGACCTGCTCGAGGACACCGTCAAGGCCGGCGCTTCCGCCGCAGGCGCCAAGAAGTGGTGGCTGGGCGAGCTGTCCCGCGAAGCCAACAACAAGGGCGTGAGCCTTGAAGAGCTGCCGATCACCCCGGCCGACGTCGCCGAGGTCGAGAAGCTCATCGCCGACGGCAAGCTCAACGACAAGCTCGCCAAGCAGACCGTCGCAGGCGTGCTCGCCGGCGAAGGCACTCCGGACGAGGTCGTCAAGAAGCACGGCTTCCAGGTCGTTTCCGACGACGGCGCGCTCGAAAAGGCCGTCGACGAGGCACTCGCGGCCAACCCGGACATCGTCGAGAAGCTCAAGAGCGGCAACATGAAGCCGATGGGCGCGATCATCGGCGCCGTCATGCGCGCCACCCGCGGCCAGGCCGACGCGAAGGCCGTCACCAAGATCGTGATGGGCAAGATCAAGTGACGTTCCGGCGATTGCCGAACGTTGCCTGATTGATGGCATCGAAAGGCGTGCGTTTTTTGCGATGAGAGGAATCGTAAAAACGCACGCCTTTCTGCATTTTGTTGCTTTTTATCTGCTTTTACATGCCTTTTCGTACGATTCACGCGTCGGCTGGGGGAGGTTTCACGGGGATTTTGCCTAACAAAACTCCCAGCTGGCGTTCAGTCGGGTACAATACCGTCGGTATGGGTGCGGCGAGGGACCGCGCTGAGAAACATAGGGAACGATAATCATGTCAGAGTACGCTGAAACCACAGCGAAGGAACAGACGACGGACCAGCGGGCGAGGGAACTGCCGGAACGCATCGTCATTCCGCCCATCAAGGGCGAGATGGTGCACTTGCGCCCCGCCACCATCGACGACATCGCACGCATGGAGGTCATTGAGGCGTACGTCGGCGCATCCGGCATCACCGGCAAGGACCGCGTAGCCGAACGTGGCGCTGTGAACGCGTGGGTGCGTCGTTCCGTGGCATGGTCCAATGGCGAAAAATCGAACGAATCCGGCGTGGGGGATCCGGAATCTCGTCGTACCATCGCATGGTCCATCGTCACCGAAGCCGACCATGACGGCGACGGCGAGCTTGACGCGGCCTCTTCCGACAACGTGATCGGCATGATCTTCCTCATCGACATCGACGGCTGGGCACGTTCCGCCCGCATCCAAGTGGTGCTCGGCAAGGACTACCGCGGCCGCGGCTACTCGCGAGACATCATGCCCCGCGTGATGACGTACGGCTTCGCGCCGGAACCGGCGGGCCTCGGCATGCACCGCATTTGGGTGGCCGTGCCGGAACAGAACACGCGTTCCGTATCCGTCTACCAGTCGCTCGGCTTCGTGCCGTCCGGCCGTTCGCGCGATGCCCTGTGGAACGCGTCGGAGAACCGTTACCAGGACCTCATCGTCATGGACACGCTCGTCGACGAATTCGACCCGATCCGCTCGCTCGACGCGTTCGGCATGCACGTGATCGAAGACAATCCGGGCGTCAAGGAGGCGTTGAGCGCCCGCGAACACTCGATCGCCATCCAACTCAACTTCGTACATAAGGGCGATGCGGACGATGCCGCAGCGGCAGGCCAGAGTGGAGACACGGCGCAGACCTCCGCCGACGAGACGTCTGCCGCGCCATCGCAGGAATCGCAGCCGAACGAAGCATCCGGAACGGCGAAGACGGACCAGAAGGCCGGCGATGCCGACAACAACTGGCCGTACAGCTCGGATGAGCGCAAAACCTCGAAGGATGCTTGGTGGCGCACGCTTGGACGTGGCCGCAAGCGCGACACGGAAGGCAGACGATGAGCGCCGAGGACCTCGACAACTACGAAACCGACGCCGAGCTGTCCCTATACAAGGAATACCGCGACGTCATCAAACTGTTCACCTACGTTGTGGAGACCGAGCGCCGCTTCTATCTGGCCAACAAGGTCGATTTCAACGTGCGTTCCGCCGGCCAGGACGTCTACTTCGACGTGCGGCTGACCGACGCGTGGGTGTGGGACGTCTACCGTTCCAGCCGTTTCGTCAAGAACGTGCGCATCGTCACGTTCAAGGACGTGAACGTCGAGGAAGTGCAGAAAACCGACATCGACATTCCCGACAGCATGTAGCAGACCTACGGAAAACCAGTCTTCGGCGGAAGCCGTACGGCTGGTTTTCCTTCTATCAGGGCGATTGCTGTCGGACTTGGCGGTGATTTTGTGTGCATGCGCACAGGTGCGCTGTGCGTTTCCCTACCTTCGGGTAGAATATCTTCGATTTTTGTTTGTAAGGAGACTTCAAAGTGACGCAAAAGCAATCCGTGGTCATCATCGGTGGCGGCCCTGCCGGCCTGACTGCCGCTTGGGAGCTCGTCAAGGACGGTGGCTCCGAACAGTACGACGTGACCGTGCTGGAAGCCACCCGCGAATTCGGCGGCATCTCCCGCACCGTCAAGCATGACGCAATCGTATGGATATCGGCGGCCACCGCTTCTTCTCGAAGGACGACCGCATCATGGACTGGTGGAAGGACGTTCTGCCGCTGCAGGGCGCACCCAGCTATGATGACAAGAAGCTCCACCGCGAGCATGATATGGAGCCGGGCGGCCCGGATCCGGAAATCGAAGACAAGGTGATGCTCAAGCGCCACCGCGTGTCCCGCATCTACTGGAACCGCCACTTCCTCGACTACCCGATTTCCCTGAGCGCCAACACCCTGAAGGCCATGGGCTTCAAGCTCACCATGGTCGCCGGCTTCAGCTACCTGAAGTCCATGGTGCACAAGCTGCCGGAAACCAACCTGGAGAACTTCTACATCAACCGTTTCGGCCGTAAGCTCTACTCCATGTTCTTCGAGGGCTACACCGAGAAGCTGTGGGGCCGTCACCCGTCCGAAATCTCCGCCGACTGGGGCGCACAGCGCGTCAAGGGCCTGAGCATCATGGGCGTGCTGAAGAACGCCTTCCAGAAGCTCCTGCCGAAGAAGCGCGACAACTCCGAAGTCGAAACCTCCCTCATCGAGGAATTCTGGTATCCGAAGCTCGGCCCGGGCCAGCTGTGGGAAACCGTCGAATCCAACTGCGAAGCCGCCGGCGTGAAGGTCATCACCGACGCCAATGTGGTGGAAATTCGCCAGAAGGACGGCAAGATCGCATCCGTCGTGTACGAGGATTCCGAAGGCAACCGCACCGAAATGGCCGCGGACGACTTCATTTCTTCCATGCCGGTCAAGGACCTTGTCAACGCCGTGGACGCCTCCGACCAGCCGGCTCCGAAGGATATGACCGAAATCGCCAACGGCCTGCCGTACCGCGATTTCGTCACCGTCGGCCTGCTCGTCAAGCACCTGCGCCTGACCAACACCACCGACATTCCGACCCTCGGCAACCCGCCGATCGTGCCGGATTGTTGGATTTACGTGCAGGATCCGGGCTACAAGGTCGGCCGTCTGCAGATCTTCAACAACTGGAGCCCGTACCTGGTCAAGGACGTCGACAACACCGTGTGGATCGGTCTCGAATACTTCTGCGAGGAAGGCGACTCCTTCTGGAACATGACCGACGAGGAAGCCACCAAGTTCGCCATCCAGGAGCTCACCCGCATGCAGGTCATCAACGGCCCGCAGGACGTGCTCGACTCCCACCGCGAACGCGTCAAGAAGGCTTACCCGGCCTACTTCGACACCTACGACCGCATGCCCGAACTCGTCGACTACCTCGACTCCTTCGGCAACCTGTACTGCGTTGGCCGTAACGGACAGCACCGTTACAACAACATGGACCACTCCATGGCCACCGCCATCGAAGCCGTCAAGGACATCAAGAGCGGCGAAACGTCGAAAGACAACGTGTGGTCGGTCAACACTGACAAGTCCTACCACGAAGAAAAGTAGAAAAATAAATACGCGTGCGCATACGCCCTTTCTCCGGCGCTCGACGTACCTTTGTACGCCTTCGGCCTCAGACGGTCGTCTTCGCACGCGTTATTTATTTTTCGCAGCGTAACTTTGATCAAGCCCATGCTTTTTGGCATGGGCTTTTTCATTGCGATTTTCATTGCGATTGCGCGGTGCGCGGACCGCACGGGCGGACCGCGCGTGCCCGCTTCGCGTTGGTCTGGGTTGCGTTGTATGGTTAGGACAGTTCAAAAACCGCGATGTTTCGCGGCGGACTTTTCATTCGACGGAAATTTTCCGCAATTCTTTTTTACAGCTGTCGCGGGCGCATGCCTGTGGAAGCCAAGGAAAGGCAACTACCAGTGGCAACAAGCCCTAATCTCGATGATATGAAACTGCCCGAGCTCAAGGAGCTCGCCAAGCAGATGGGACTTCGTGGTGTCTCCACCATGCGCAAGACCGAACTGATCGCAACACTTCAAGCCGCCCGTTCCGGCGGCCAGGCTCCGGCCGGCGTCACCGTGCGCGCGCCAAAGTCCGCTCCCGCCGCAGACGCTGAGGTCAAATCGGCAAAGGACAAGAAGGCCGATGAAGCCAAGCAGGAGGAACGCCCCGTCCGTGCCAAGCAGGCCAAGTCCGCGGAATCCTCCGAAGTCGCGGATGCCGTGGCAGCGGTGGACGCGTTGAAGCCGAACGATGAAGCGCCGAAGCGTCGTCGCCATCGTGACGCCGAAGCCGGCGCCGACCTGCTCGCCGAACTGGGCCTTGACGATGCCGCTCCGAAGCAGGATGACCGCCGTCGCCGTCGTGATGACGACCGTAGGGACGATTTCGAGCCGCGTCGCCGCCGTCGCGTGGCGGACGGGCCGAAGAGCGAAGACGTCGTGCGCGACCTTGATGACATCCTCGCCACGCTGCCGTCGCAGGAAGACGCCGACGATGATAAGCGTCGCGACGAGACCGAAGACAACGAATACCGTCACAGCCGTGGACGCAACGATCGCCGTGGCCGCCGTATGCGTGGCCGTGACCGCGATTACGACGAGCGTGACGAGCGTCGCGGCAGGGGCGATCGCAATGATCGCAACGACCGTAACGATCGCGCCGACCGCATGGACCGCAACGCCGACCGCGACCAGCGCAACGATCGTATGGATCGCGCCGACCGCGACCAGCATCGCGACGAGCCGAAGGAAGACCTCGTGCCGGTCGCCGGCATCGTCGACGTGCTCGACTCCTACGCGTTCGTGCGTACGTCCGGCTACCTGCCGGGACCGAACGACGTGTATGTCTCCATGGGCCAGGTCAAGAAGTACGGCCTGCGCAAGGGCGACGCCGTGCACGGCTCCATCCGCGCCCCGCGTGAAGGCGAACGTCGCAACCAGCGTCAGAAGTTCGTGCCGCTGCAGTCCATCGACTCCATCAACGGCATGAGCGTCGAGGAAGCGCAGCATCGTCCGCAGTTCAGCAAGCTCACCCCGCTGTATCCGCAGGAACGCCTGAAGCAGGAGACCACGCCGAACAAGCTCACCGGCCGCCTCATCGACATCGTGGCGCCGATCGGCAAGGGCCAGCGTGGCCTGATCGTGTCCCCGCCGAAGGCCGGCAAGACCATCACCCTGCAGAACATCGCCAACGCGATCGCCACCAACAATCCGGAAGTCCACCTGATGGTCGTCCTCGTGGACGAACGTCCGGAGGAAGTCACCGACATGGAACGCACGGTGCAGGGCGAGGTCATCTCCTCCACCTTCGACCGTCCGGCCTCCGACCACACCACCGTCGCCGAACTGGCCATCGAACGCGCCAAGCGTCTCGTGGAGCTCGGCCAGGACGTGGTGGTGCTGCTCGACTCCATGACCCGTCTGGCCCGCGCTTACAACATCGCCGCGCCGGCCTCCGGTCGCATCCTGTCCGGTGGTGTGGACGCGCAGGCGCTGTACCCGCCGAAGAAGTTCTTCGGCGCCGCCCGCAACATCGAAAACGGCGGCTCCCTGACCATCATCTCCTCCGCGCTGGTGGAAACCGGTTCCAAGATGGACGAGGTGATCTTCGAGGAATTCAAGGGCACCGGCAACATGGAACTGCGCCTGAGCCGTGAGCTCGCCGACAAGCGCCTGTTCCCGGCCATCGACGTGAACGCCTCCGGCACCCGCCGCGAGGAGCTCATCACCGATCCGCAGGAACTGCCGATCATCTACCGTCTGCGTCGCCTGCTGGGCGGCCTCGAGCCGGAACAGGCCTACCAGACGCTCGTGCCACGCCTGAAGAAGACAGCGACCAACCGCGATTTCATGGCGTCGCTCATCCAGCAGAGCGGCAACGCCACCAACGGCAACTGAGTCGTCGGCTGCAAGCGAATCTGAAGGTTTGAGGGGCTGCATGGCAATCGCCGTGTAGCCCCTTTCCTATGCGTACGTTTCGACGAATTTCGTGAAATTGACCATTTTTTGGACAACGTTGTAATTAAAAAATAGGTAAAAATACGACGAGAAAAGATAAATGGGGAAAAAATATATGGTCGATATGGGGGTATGAGCTAAATAAAACAAAGATATTTCATGACAGCGTTGCGCCGTCCGGATAAACTGCGGCGATTCCGCGACGGTATGTGCGCGGTAGTGGGTATGGTAAGGAAGAAAAAGAACATGGAACTGCAGTGGGGACGGTCGATTGCGGCCAGTGCAGTGGATTGTTGGAAAAGGGGTATGAATGACCAACAGTGACAATGGTCCGGTAGACGCACGTACGGTTGCGAGCCAGCTCGACGCGACCGATGGCGTAATCCTCGACATGCTTGAAAAGGATGGCCGAGCCACGCTGTCCCACCTTTCCGAGGTGACAGGCCTGTCCGTGTCCGCCGTGCAGTCGCGCGTGCAGAAGCTTGAGCGTCGCGGCGTGATCCGCGGCTACAAGGCGGTTATCGACGACGAGCGCCGCGGCCTTGCGGTGAACGCCTACATCGCGGTCACGCCCATCGATTACTCCCAGGAAGCCGAGATTCCAGACAAGCTCAAAAACATCGACGGCATCATGTCCTGCGATTCCGTCGCCGGTTCGCCCAGCTTCATGCTCACCGTTCGCGTCGAATCGCCCAGCAAGCTCGAAGAGCTGTTGAACCTCATCCATCGCACGGTGTCGGTCAGCACCGAAACCACCATCGTGCTGCAGCGTTACTTCGCGAAGTGACCGCTGTTCGGCAGATGCCGCGGTAGGGTGCGCGGTAGGCTTATACCCATGAGCGACAGCGAACATGACTGGCTTCGGCCAGAAGAAGAAACCGAATCCGAAACCATCATCGACGCGCGCACCGCGCAGAACAACCCCGAAGTGGCCGATGTGGTGGCTAAAATCGCCTCGCTGCGCCAATCGATAGACAACGTCGACGCGCCATCGTCTCGCTGCTGGCGGAACGGTTCAAATACACGTCGCAGGTGGGTGTGCTCAAGGCGCGTGCGGGCTTCGCGCCGGCCGATTACCAGCGTGAACATGCCCAGATCGAGCGTCTGCATCGCATTGCCGACGAAGCCGGACTGGATCCGGAAATCGCCGAAATGTACCGCGAATTCGTGGTGACCGAGGCCAAGCGCCGCCACAAGCGCATCGCCGAAAACGGGGGAGACCCGGGCGTACTCGACGTTTTCGCCTGAGCCGTCCGTTTTCCGCGCGCCCCGCGCGAACGTCCATTGCCGACGGGCATGCCGGGCACTACATTAAATGCCTTGGAAAGTTGTTTCGATTGCGATTGAGAGGTCCGGCATGCGCCACGCCACCGCGAACCGTCCATCCGGTGCCCGACGCCCGCTTGCCGCGGCGATCGCGGTCGCCGTCATCACCGCCGCTCCCGTCGCGGCAGTCGGCGTGAACGACGCGATATCGGCCTTGCAACAGAATGGGCAGTACGCGGCCGATGCATCGCATGATGACGTGATGAGCGCCTACACCTCCATCGACAAACCAGGCCGCCTTTTCCTGACCAACAGCGGATCCTCCACGTCGAAACGCGTTCCCAAAGGCGTTGTCGCATTGCCGTGGAAAATATCCGCCTCCTTCACCCTCAACGGGCCCGACGTAAGCGTTTCCGACGTTTCCGACGCTTCCGGCATGATCGGCATACGCATCGCCCTGCATGTCACGAAACCCGACGTGACCGCCAATCTGACGCCAATCGTCGCCTTCACCATTCCCGGACGCGTCGGCAGTGACGTGACCGCCGATGACGGCGTGCTCGTCTCATCCGACAACACCTCGACCCTGGTGGCTGCGGTCGGCAAACCGGGCGAGGACCTGACCTTCAACGCCTACGTGACGGCGAAGCACTTCACCATGAGCTCACTGTCCATCGCCGCGGTGGAAGGCAACGTTCAGCAATCACTGCCTGACCTGACCAAGCGCGCAACCACCTTGGTGGACGGTCTGACCAACGTCGGCTCGCAACGCAACCGCAAGCTCATCGCCCAACTGGAACAGCTCAGAGACAACGAGAAAGCGCTTGCCAAACAGACCATCGCCGTACGTTCCAAAGCGCACGATCAGGCGTTCGACGGCTACATCGACGCGTACGTGGGCTCATACACCACGCATCTGTCCGGTTCGATTGGCAACGCCACACAGCTTCCCGCCATTCTCGGCACCGCGTCCGAACTGAACGGCGATACCTCCGTAGCTAAATCCGTGGCAGACCTGGCCAACGCCGTCAACGACGTGAGCGCCGCATACCGGCATATCGGCGCGGCCGACGCCGTCGACGAGGTGATTCGCACCATCGAACAGCGCGGCACATCCGGCTTGGTGAACGAGCTCACCAAGCGCGCCGGCGAGGAACAACAGCGCGGCTCCAAAGACTACAGTGCCGGCCAATCGCAGCTGTCCGCGGCCATGATCCCGTATTCGATGGATTTCACCGACGCATACACGGCTCGGCTTAAGGAACTGGGCGCCACCGCAGGCACGGCTGGCAGCTACGAAACCCAAGCGATCGCCGACGTGCGTGCCGGCATCAAAGACAATGAGAAGCTCAAAACCGCGTCCGACAAGGTGTCCGCGGCGATGACCGCGTTGGCGGACGCCAGCGAGCACACCGGACAGGCCAGCGCATTCCACCAGATCGTGCTGCGATTCGCCGACCAGCTGGATTCGGATGACGACACGTCCGAATCGGGCGCTGCCGATGACGCTTCTGTGCTGGACACGTTGCGTTCCGCCTCCGCCAGCCAATCGTTGTGCGCGAAAGCCGAGAAACGGCGGTCCCGTGCGCAACGCAAGGCCGAACGCGCGCAGGCGAAGAACAACACCGCCGATTCGACCAGCTTGGTCGATGACAAGAACGCCATCAGCATGGATGATGTGATGAGCTACGCGGGCGGACTACGCCCGTCGTTCGGCGCCGCAGCGGACACCACGTCGAAGAATGTGGCGAAAGTCGGGGGAGTGGACGGCTCTTCGAAGAACAGCGGTTCCGATTCCTCTTCTTCCGCCGATTCGATGTCCAGTTCGTTGCCGGTTGCCGGCTATGGCTTGGCGAAAACCGGTTTCACGCCGGATAATGGCGATTTGATTGACGAGACGGTCGAATTGGCCGCCGCTGCGGAAGTTTTCGACGATGCGCTGCAGGCTGGATTGGGTGGGAACGGTTCCGGAAATTCGTCCGCTGGCCCGCAGTACCTCCTGTCCGTTCCGGTGCTGTAGAGCACGCGGTTTGTGCGATGCGCTAAATCCGATAGTGCTCCGTCGCTTACGTGGTGCGTTTCGGGGTTTTTGATTGCGATTTCCGCCTCCGCTTGTGCATTCGTTGAGATTACGCCCATAAAAACCATTTTTCGCGTACGGGTTTGTGCGCAGGGGCAGGAATGTACGCTGAGAACAGCCGAGAACGGGATAAGGACGGTTCTATGCGCGCACGTCTTGCGATTTAGGGCGATTCTGCACGGACGTGAGCAAAAGGGGATATGATTTCGACCGTTTTGCCTGCGATTTATACCCCTTTTCGCTCACGAAAGCATTTTTCCCGCGATTTTGACTGAATATGAGCAAAAGGGGGCACGGTTAGTTGCAGACAGTGACGGGATATACGAGGGGCCTCTCCTTCATGCAAAGGAAAGGCCCCTCGTATGTGGGTGAAGTGAGCGGCTGCGCTACAAAAGCCGCTGGCGGCTCACCTCAGAGACTCACTTCTTCGGTTTCTTGGCCGGCGGTTCGCCTAGCTCGCTTTCGGCGACTGTCACATCGGCGGCCTCGTCCTCACCCTCGGCGGCAGCGGTGCGGTGAAGGCGATCGGTCCGGTCACGCGACCAGCTTCGGCGATATCGCCCAGCGCGGCCTCGATGGACCCGCGCACATCGTCGGCAACGGCAAGCGTCACAGACAAGATCGGGGTCTTCATCGAAACCTTGGCCTTCGACTTGATGCCACGCAGCGCGGCCAGAGCCTCACCGGCATGAGCAAGCAGATCGGCGGATGCGTCGCCGGCGGCGGCCGCGTACACGTCGGCCACAGGCCATGCTGCGCGGTGCACGGAGCCTTCGCCCTCATGCATCCAGCTCCACACTTCTTCGGTGGCATACGGCAGGTACGGGGCCAGCAGGCGCGCGAACGCATCAAGACCCAGGCCCAGCGTGGTGCGTGCGGACTTCACCGCGGCCTCGCTCGGCACGTTGCCGGTGGAATCGGCGGTGCCGTAGGCGCGGTTCTTGACCAGCTCGATGTAGTCGTCGCAGAACTGCCAGAAGTAGTTCTCGATGACTTCCAGAGCCTTGGAATGCTCGTAGTTGTTGAGATCGTCGGTGGCTTCGCGGACCACGGCGGCCATCTTGGACATCGCGGAACGGTCGATCGGCTCGGTCACGTCGGCCGGGTTCCATGCGGCGACTGCCGGAGCGCCCACGTGATGGTTCTCGTCCTCACGTCCGATGGCCAGCGCGAACTTGGTGGCGTTGAGCAGCTTGATGGCAAGACGGCGGCCGATCTTCATCTGGCCTTCGTCGTACGTGGCATCCAGACCCAGACGGGCGGCGGCGGCCCAGTAACGCACCGCGTCGGCGCCGAACTGCTTGATCGGCTTGTCCGGCACGACCACGTTGCCCTTGGACTTCGACATCTTCTTGTGGTCCGGATCGAGGATCCAGCCAGACAGCGTGGTGTTGGCCCACGGCAGGCACTTGTTCTCCAAGTGCGCACGGTCCATGGTGGAGAACAGCCAGGTGCGGATGATGTCCTGACCCTGCGGACGCAGGTCCATCGGGAAGGTGGCGTTGAAAATGGCCTGGTTCTCTTCGCCCGGCTCCTCCCAGCGGGTCACGATCTGCGGAGTGAGGGAGGAAGTGGCCCAGGTATCCATGATGTCCGGCTCGGCGGTGAAGCCGCCCGGCACGTCACGCTGGTCCTCGGTGTAGCCTTCCGGCACATCGTCGGTCGGGTCGATCGGCAGACGGTCCTCGCTCGGGGTGATCGGATGGTCGTAATCGGCGGTGCCATCCTCCTTCACCGGGTACCACAGCGGGAACGGAACGCCGAAGAAGCGCTGACGGGAGATCAGCCAATCGCCGTTGAGGCCATGCACCCAATTCTCGTAACGTACACGCATGAAGTCCGGGTGGAAGTTCAGTTCCTTGCCGCGTGCGATGAGTTCGGCGTTTAGCTTCTCGTCGGTGCCGCCATTTTTCAGGTACCACTGGCGGGAGGTGACGATTTCGAGCGGCTTGTCGCCCTTCTCGTAGAAGTTCGTCATACGTTTGGTCGGGGTCGGTTCGCCGTCCAGATCGCCGGCAGCGCGCAGCTCGTCGACGATGATCTTACGTGCGGAGAACGTGGTCTTGCCGGCGGTCTCCTGGAAGATACGCTTGCCTTCCTCGGATTCGATCCAATCCGGGGTGTCCATGACGATGCGGCCGTTGCGCTGGATGATGGAACGCAGCGGCAGGTTCAGATCGCGCCACCATTCGACGTCGGTCACGTCGCCGAACGTACAGCACATGGCGATGCCGGCGCCCTTGTCCATTTCCGCCGCCTTATGCGCCAGAATCGGCACCTTCACGTGGAACAGCGGGGAGTAGACGTACTGGCCGAAATACTGCTTGTAACGCTCGTCGTCCGGGTGCGCGATCAGCGCGCCGCAGGCGGCCAGCAGTTCCGGACGGGTGGTCTCGATGTAGATCGGGGTGCCGTCTTCGAAACGGAACGCCACCTTGTGGTAGAAGCCCGGATATTCGCGCGATTCCAGTTCGGCCTGGGCCACTGCGGTCTGGAACGTCACGTCCCACAGACCCGGAGCGTCCTTCTGATACGCTTCGCCACGGGCCAGGTTGCGCAGGAACGCCTTCTGGCCACGCGCTGCGGATGCTCGCCGATGGTGTGGTAGGTCTGCGACCAGTCGATGGACAGGCCGAGGGAACGCCACAGCGCCTCGAACTGCTTCTCGTCCTGGGCGGTGAGCTTTTCGCACAGCTCGATGAAGTTCTTACGGGAGATCGGCACCTGGTCCTTGGCGTCGATCTTCTTGCCGTCCGTACCCTCGAACGGCGGCACGAAATTCGGATCGTACTTCAGGGAAGTGTCCACGCGCACGCCGTAATAGTTCTGCACACGGCGTTCGGTCGGCAGGCCGTTGTCGTCCCAGCCCATCGGGTAGAACACGTCGTAGCCGTTCATGCGCTTGAAACGTGCGATCACATCGGTGTGCGTGTAGGAGAATACGTGGCCGACGTGCAGGTGGCCCGAAACGGTGGGCGGCGGGGTATCGATGGAATAAACGGCCTTACGGTCGCGGGTGCCCTGGAACTTGTAGACTCCGCTCTCGTCCCAGACTCCGCGCCACTTGTCTTCGAGACCGTCCACGCCGACCTTGTCGGGCAGCGGCGTGAGGTTCGCGTTGATGGTGTTATCTTGGCTTTCAGTCATAGTCGCTAGTCTAGAAAGCGAATGTGACAACTGCCATGGTGCCGACTTCCGCCGAACCGAATGCCGGAATCGCATGCAAATCGCGGAAAATCCACATAAAAAACCGTGGAAAAATCAGTGCAGCGTCAATCTGTTCAACGGCAGCAGACGATCGGTCAGATTCTTCGGATACCCCTGCAGCCCATCGGAAACGGCAAGGAAGCTCTTGCGCGTGTACAGCCAGTCGCTGGCCGCGTTCTCGCTGACGGCGCGCGCGTAATCGCGCATGCGGGCCTGATAATCGTTGTCGTTGGTCGCGGCCATGGCATTGGCGTAAGCCTGCTGCGCGTCGCCGTTCTCGAAATGGAACACGGACTGGCCGTTATCGAAGACGCTTGCGTCACCTTCGTCGCTCATGGTGGTCAGCGCGATGTTATAGGTGCCGGCGTCATGCGTTCCGTCACGTCCGCGGCGGAATCGAGCACTTCCAGATTGGTGTTGATATTGAGGTTTTCGATGGCGGTTTCACGTCGTTGCCGATGCTTTCGTATTCCTTCGGCACCAGAATGTCGATTGGCGCGATGTAGTTCACTCCGAAATACGTGCGCATCCGTTGCCCCTGTTCAAGGTTGTAGGGGTACAGGCCGCTCAGGTCCTCATACCCGTCTTCCAGCGGGCTGATCGGCCCTCCCAGCGGCGCGTACGCGTCGGGCGCGTTCTTGGCGATGGTCTTCGCATCGATGGCGTATCGCGTCATCTTGCGGATCTGCTCGTCGGAGAAGGGGCTGTTGTTGTCGTTGTTGAACGCGAGCATCACCTTGTCGAAGCTGATGCCGCTGTCCGCGGTAATACCGTTGGTTTTGCCCAGTTCCGAGGCGGTTGAAGCGCTCAGCGGCAGCGCCATGCTGATTTTGCCGGCTTTCATGGCATCGGCCATGGATTCCTCGTTGGCGTAGTAGTAGAGCGTCACTTGCGATGATGCGGCTTTTTTGCCCCAATACGAGTCGTTGCGTTGCAGCACGATTTGCGATTGGTCCGCGGTTGACACGGTGAATGGTCCCGATCCGACCGCCGATTTCGCATAGTTGGTTTTGCTTTCCGCGTCGTACACGATGCCTGCACGGCCGGCCAGCGCGCGCAACAGCCGCGGATTCGGCTTGGCGAGCGTGATGACCACCGTATTCGCATTGGGATTGGTGATTTCCTTCAGATCACCAAGCTGGTCGGCTCCCACGTAATGGTTGTTGACGGCGTTCTGCAGCGACCAGACCACGTCGGACGAGTCGAGTTTGTGCCCATTGGCGAACGTCATGCCGCCGTTCAACGTGAACGTGTACGTGAGACCGTCGTCGGAAGCCTGCCAGGAGCTGGCGATTCCCGGCTGCAGCTTGTTGGTTTCGCTACGTGACACCAGCGTTTCGTATACGTTGCCGAGCAGCGCTTGCTCCACGGCGGTGCCTTGTTCGGTGCGGATGTCAAGCGATTTCGGCGCGTCGCCTTCGATGCCGACGGTCACCGACGAGTCGGAGACGAGCGTGTCGAAGGATGTGATGGGATTCTTGCGGCCTGTCAGCGACAGTCCCAGCCACAGCAGCACACTGAGCACGAGCGCGACGCCGAAGAAGATCAGCCAGCGCGTCGCCTCGGCTTCAGATTACGTTTCCGCCCGTTTTCATCCATGCACCCGGGGTCTAGTTGACGCGTGCTACACGCCCGATGGCCGGGGTGCGATTCGACGGAGTGCCGGCGTGGCGGCTGGCATGCGTCGGAATCACGCGGCGAACGCGCCCGGACACGTGTCGTTGAGGGGGCAGTCGGCGCAATCCGGTTTTCGCGCATGGCAGATGGCACGGCCATGCGATATCAAACGGTGAGACAGATCGGTCCATTCTTCGGGAGGGAAGCAGGCGGTGACCTCACGTTCGATGGCCACCGGGTCAGGGGAGGGGCTCGCCCAGTCGGACCGCCACCGCAATCGCCCAGTCACACGAATCACATGCGTGTCCACAGGAAAACCGGGCACGCCGAACGCGTTGCCCAACACCACGTTCGCGGTTTTGCGGCCCACGCCCGGCAGGCTGACCAGCGAAGCCATATCGGCCGGCACCTCGCCCCCGAATCGCACGCACAACTCATGCGACAGCCCGATGATATTGCGCGCTTTCGTACGGAAGAAGCCGATGGTGCGGATGATGTCCTCGACGTGCTCGGGATTCGCGGCGGCAAGCTCCGCCGGACCGGGATATTCGCCGAACAGTTCCGGCGTGACCATGTTCACGCGCTTGTCGGTGGTCTGCGCGCTCAACACCGTAGCCACCAGCAGTTCGAAAGGAGAATTGAAGTTCAACGCGCATTTCGGATCGGGAATCTCCACGCACAACTGCTCGTATTCCTGATGCATGCGCGCGATCCGCGCCTTCTTCGATTCCCGAGGCATGCCTCCCAGCCTACCCCTCGCATGCGGACGAACGCGGGAAACCTGCGGAAACGTCGCAATCGGCAAAAACAGCGAAAATCCATCGAAAAAAAACGACAGAAAAATCAGCAAAAAACAACAGGAAATCAGCGAAAGGCCAACGAAAACAAACGAAACCCGTCGAACATCAACGGAATGATCGCAAGAAAAAGTCAGCTTTCGCCGGACTCGCCGTGAGCCGCATCCTTGGCCGCGGCCTCATGCTCATCCTCTTCCGGCGGATCGAAACGATAGCCGACGTTGCGCACGGTGCCGATGAGATGCTCGTACTCGCCGCCCAGCTTGGCGCGCAGACGACGGATATGCACGTCCACAGTGCGGGTGCCGCCGTAATAGTCGTAGCCCCACACCTCCTGCAGCAGCTGCGCGCGCGTGAACACGCGGCCCGGATGCTGCACCAGATACTTGAGCAGCTCGAACTCCTTGTACGCCAAGTCGATCGGATGGCCGTGCAGACTGGCCGTATAGCCATTCGTATCCACCACCAAATCGCCGGAACGGATCAGACCATCCTCGTTCTGCACGCCCTGCTCGCCCGAACCGGACGCCGCGTTGACCGGCGCGTTGCCACGTTCGGAAACCAGGCGCAAACGCCCCTCCACCTCGGCGGGGGACGCCGTAGCCACCACCACATCGGCAATGCCCCACTGCGAATTGACCACGGTGAAGCCGCCCTCGGTGAGAATGAGCACGATCGGCGTGGACAGTCCCGACGCGTGAATCAGACGGCACAGCGTTTTGGCGGTGGCCAGGTCGTCACGCGCATCAAGAAACAGAATGGTGTTCTCCGGCATTTTCACCAGGCTGGCCGCATCCATCGGCAACACGCGCACGCGGTGGGAAAGCAGCGCCAACGAGGGGAGAACGGTAGCTGGATCGCTAGCGAACGTCATAAGCGTAAGATCCGTCACGTCAGCTCCCTTTTGTTCTAAACTGATGCCGCGATTGTACACGCAAAATGTATTATCGGCGTTTCATCGATTGTAACTGAAGTATGTGGACACATACGGCTACATTTATTCATATTGCATACGTATTGACCACAATATAAAAAGGGGGTCCGAGATGACCGCTCCGCAGGCCGTTTCCCAGCAAAACCCGTCGAAGGTCGCTTTCGGCAAAGTATTGGCGATCCAGATCGTCGCGTACGTGGTATTGGTGGCGCTCGCGCTCGTTCCCGGCATCGCATACGGCGATTCCGCCAATCCCGCCGTGGTGCCGTTCACCATCATCGGATCGCTGGCGATGATCGCGCTGCTGGTAGTGTTCAGCCCGTTCCGCGACGGCACCGCCGGACACGTGATCGCCGTCATCGCCGGCCTGCTGTCGGTGGTGTGCGCCACGACGATGACGCTCGGACGGGCGATTTTCGCCGCCGACGCGACCGGCGGCAAGGACTTCTCCATGGAGGACGGCTGGATCGCCGGCGTCGGCGGCCTGCTGATCCTGCTGATCGTGATCTCCTTCGGACGCCAGATGGCCCGCGAAAACCGCACGCACCTCATCCGCTCGCTGTCGCACAGCGTGGTCGAAGGCGTTGCGATGATCGCCAGCGCAGGCTGGTGCTTCCTGCCGACGGTACTGAAGGCGATTGGCACGGTCGCGTTCGTCGTGGTGCTGCTGGTGATCGTGGCGCTCGCCGTCTGCTCGTACTTCTGGCATCGCGACGCCGACCCCGAACCGACCGCGCGCGATCCGTGGATCGGCATCGCGATGCTGCCGGTCATGATCGCCGGTGCCGTGGTAGGCATCGCCGCGCTCGCCGTCGTGACGTTCTGACGATTTGGCGGTTGCGTAATCGCCATAATTCACGTATTTAAAAAGCCCGTAATCATTGCGATTGCGGGCTTTTCCGTTGCGCTGCGTGCGCTGCTGTGGGCTGTAGCGTCAGCCGAGGAAGCCGAGATGTTCGAACAGCACTTTCAGGCCGATGAGGATCAGCACGACGCCGCCTGCGATCTGCGCCGGCTTCTGCCAACGCGAGCCGAACACGCGGCCGATATACAGGCCGGCGGCGGAGAACAGGCCGGTGGTGATGCCGATGATGACCACCGACAGCCAAATGTTGAGCGTCATGAAAGCGAAGCTCACGCCGACGGCGAAGGCGTCGATGCTGCAGGCCACGGCGAGCGGCAACATGTGCCGCCAATCGAATTCAGGGGTTTCCTTGGCGTTCTCCTCGTCCTCTTCGAACGCCTCGCGTACCATATTGCCGCCGATTAGGGCGAGCAGGCCGAAAATGATCCAATGGTCCACGGCGGTCACGTATTTGCTGAACGTGCTGGCCGCGAAATAGCCCAGCAGCGGGAACAGCGCCTGGAATCCGCCGAACCACAGGGCGGTTTTGAGCGCGTCCAGACCGCGCAGCTTCTTGACGGTCAGGCCTTTGCCGATGGAGACGGCGAACGCGTCCATGGACACGGACACGCCAATAAGCAGAATCTGAATGAGCATAGCTGGTGAAAAGGTTCATCCCGCCGGTCTCCCCACGGGATGGGCCTCGACGGATTGCGTTCCGCCTACGCCTAGGAGTACCGACACAGAACTGCCGCACGCGGATCGATGGTGTCCCGCGGGCTTTGAATTCAGCGAATACTGTTCGCATGCCGTAAATTACAAGCCACCACTATAACGCACAAGCCGCCCTTGAAACAAGAGCGGCTTGTTATCGTCTATCGTCGAGTCGGAATTATTTCGACTCACTTCTCGCTTCCGCATGCTGCGCATGCGGCTTCGCAGCATAGCTGCTCACTTCGGCTACTGACAGCGCACCGCGCTGTCAGCTTCACGCCTCGGCGAGGCGCTTGCGGGCTGCGACGATTTCCTCCTCGGCCTTAGCGGCACCGGTCCAGTAATCGCCCGGCATGACTTCCTTGCCCGGCTCCAGAGCCTTGTACTGCTCGAAGAAGTGCTTGATTTCAGCCTTGTGGTACTCGGACACGTCGTCGACGTCCTTGATGTCGTCGAAACGCACGTCAGCCGGCACGCACAGCACCTTGTCGTCTCCGCCGGCCTCGTCGACCATGTGGTACAGGCCGACGGCGCGGCATTCCACCACGCAGCCCGGGAACACGGAGTTCGGGATCATGACGAGAGCGTCGAGCGGATCGCCATCCTCGCCCAGGGTGCCGTCGATGTAGCCGTAGTCATCCGGGTAGCCCATGGAGGTGAACAGGGTACGGTCCAGGAACACGCGACCGGTCTCGTGATCCACTTCGTACTTGTTCTTGGAACCGCGCGGGATCTCCACCACGACGTGAAGGTTTCTGCCATTGTTTTCTCCTTGATCGAATGATCAGCAGTAGTTCGTTACTTAGAATACCCGCTTTCGCGCCATGTCGGCACTGCATGCCGAATCGCAAGCGATTCACGGTTGCCGCAGCAGCCACTCCGCCGCCGAATGCGCTGTTTTTCTCTGGGGTCGGTTGCGGACAGGTGAGATTCAGCAGCCATAAACGGTGAGCATATATGAAAAGTGCGGGTGGAATGCATGAGATATGCACTGCCCGCACTTTTCATATGCTGCGATTCAGCTGCGATCAATCCAGCCATCCGGCCGAATCAATCGGATCCAGTCGTAAGTAGGCCGGACCAAAAATCAGTCCTCGACCACCGTCAGCACGTGCGCCACGTCGGCCCACGGTGCCAGCGAAACGTAGTGTCCCAGCTCCACTCGAACTCGCGTCCGGTCAGCTCGTCGTGCACCTTGAGCGGCTTGTCGGTGGCGAAACCGAAGTCGGGCAGTTCGATGTGGACGATGGACTGATGCGCGTTGTGGCCGTCGAGGTTCACCACCACGATCACCGTATCCGGCTTGCCGGTACCGGTAAGCTCGGCCGGGGTCTGGCGCAGGAACGCCACCACGCCCGCGTCGTCGCTCGGCAGGACGTGCAGGTTGTGGTAGCTGCGGCATGCCGGATGCTCGGAACGGATTTTGTTGAGCGAGGTGAGCAGCTCGGAGATGCCGTACTTGTCGGCCTCGTCCCAATCGCGCACCTTGACTTCGTACTTCTCGTTGTCGATCTGCTCTTCGAAGCCCGGACGCTGCTTGTTCTCGATCAGCTCATAGCCGTTGTAGATGCCCCAGCTCGGAGAGCCCATCGCGGCGAGCACCGCGCGCACCGCGTGACCGGCGATACCGTTGTCGCGCAGGTAGGCGGTCATGATATCCGGCGTGGACGGCCAGAAGGTGTTGTGCTGGTAGAAACCACCGTCGCCGTTGGTCTCCTCCAAATACTCCTCAAGCTCCTCCTTGGTGTTGCGCCACGGGAAGTAGCAGTGCGACTGCGTGAAGCCGGCATAGCTCAGCGCGCGCATCATGCCCGGACGGGTGAACGCCTCGGCCAGGAACAGCGTCTCCGGATGCTTCTTCGTCACGGCGGCGATCACGTCCTGCCAGAAACGCACCGGCTTGGTATGCGGATTGTCCACACGGAAGATCGTCACACCAGCCTTGACCCACAGGTCCATGATGCGTTCAACCTCGGCCTCGATGCCTTCCATGTCGGCGTTGAAATCGATCGGATAGATGTCCTGGTACTTCTTCGGCGGATTCTCGGCGAATGCGATCGTTCCGTCCGGCTTGGTGCGGAACCAGTTCGGATGCTGTTTGACCCACGGGTGGTCAGGCGAGCACTGCAGCGCGAAGTCGAGCGCCACTTCGATACCCAGCTTGTGCGCGTAATCGCAGAACGCCTTGAAATCGTCCATGGTGCCGAGCAGCGGGTCGACGGTGTCGTGGCCGCCCAGCTCGGAGCCGATGCCGAACGGGGAGCCCGGGTCGAACGGTCCGGCCACCAGCGAATTGTTGCGGCCCTTGCGGTTGGTCACGCCAATCGGGAAGATCGGCGGCAGGTACACGATGTCGAAGCCTTCGGCCTTCGCGCGGTCGAGGCCGGACAGCGCCGTCTTCAGCGTGCCCTGCACGATCTTGCCGTCGGCGTCGAAATACGCGCCTTCGGAACGCGGGAAGAACTGGTACCATGCGGCGAAGCTCGACTTCGGACGTTCCACGCGGAAGCGCTGCGGATTCGACGCGCTCAGGCCGTCACGCAGCGGATTGGTTTCGTGCAGGCTTGCGATTGCGTCGGTGGTCGCCGCGGCAAGACGCGCGGTCGCGTCGAGCGACTTGTCGGCAACGGCCTTCGCCGCTTCGCGCAGCGTCTTCTTGTCATCGGCGGTCAGCTTGGAATCGCGTGCGCCAGCCCAACGTTCCAGCAGCTGCGCGCCGGATTCCAGCGCGTTCTCCACATCGTCGCCGACCTCGACCTTGATTTGCGCGTCGTGCAGCCAGGAAGCGTACGTATCTTCCCAGCCTTCGACCACGATGTGCCATTCGCCGAGCTGCTTCTTGCGTCGGCATAGCCATCTTCCCACGGCTTCAGGTCGCTGTGGTCGCCGATCTTGACCATCGCTTCCCAGCGGTCCAGGCCGGGGTTGGTGCAGGTCATGGGGAAGCGGGCCTTCTCGGTGCCGCGCGTGTTGCGCACGGACACGGTGGCACGGCCTTGGTGCGGCCTTCGATGAACACCTGCGCGGTGACCTTGAATGCCTCGCCAAGCTCCACGCGAGCCGGGTACAGGCCGTTTTCGGCGGACGGAGTGATGCCAAGAACGTTTACGCGGCCGAACTGTTCCGGGCTGGTGCGGTTGATGATAGGTGCTGGAGTTTCGCCGACGGTTCGCTTCGTTGCGGTTTTCGGCTTGGAAGTGCGCTTGGTGGTTGGTTTTTTGGTTGTCGTCTTTGCGGTTGATTTCGCGGCTGTCCTCGTTGTCTTTGTGGCCGCTGCCTTGGCTGTTGTCTTTGCTGTTGCCTTTGTGCGCGGTGTCGCGCTTGATGATGTTGCTTCATTCATATAGCCGATTATAGAGGTAGTTGTGTTCTTTTTGTGATTTCCCTTTTTCGTAACGATTACGGCGATGCGGCTACAAGTACTTTCTTCAAATACTTTTGGTAAAGCGTTTTTAATACATGGTTTGCGATTATGTTCGATTATGAAGGCTGCGGCGGCATGACCATACGTTGTGTGTGCCGGTTGCGTTCGATATGTATGGGGACTTTATATAAAAGGAGCGAAACGTCCTGGGGAAAACAAAAACCGGAAACCAAAAGGTTTCCGGTTTCAATTGGTAGCGGGGCATGGATTTGAACCATGGACCTCTGGGTTATGAGCCCAGCGAGCTACCGAGCTGCTCCACCCCGCGTCGGCTTGCCTTCATTGAGGCAGCTCTAATTACTTTACGGATGTTGGCTAATAAGTCAAATCGGCGTGTCGCATATTGCGCTGCTAGTGAAATCGCATATCCGATAACGCGTTATCCGTTTTTCGTATAACGCTGCGGACCGTCGATGAAAACCGCCGAATATGCCATATCCGGGTCCGCACCATAATAGGAAACATGCCTATCAAGATTCCCAGCGGCCTTCCGGCCAGAGACATTCTCGACTCCGAGCGCATCTTCGCGCTTGAAAAGCCCGAAGCGGAGCGCCAGCGTGTGCGTCCGCTCAAGCTGGTGATCCTGAACCTCATGCCGAAGAAGATCGAGACCGAAACGCAACTGCTGCGTCTGATCTCCAAGAGCCCGCTGCAGGTCGAGGTCGACTTCATGAAGACCTCCACCCACGAGGCCACGCACGTGAGCGCCGACCATCTGGTGAAGTTCTACGAGACGCTCGATGCGTTCAAAGACAACTATTACGACGGTCTTGTGGTGACGGGAGCGCCCGTCGAGCACCTCGATTTCGAGCAGGTCGACTACTGGGACGAGTTCAAGCAGATTCTCGACTGGGCTTCCACCCACGTCTTCTCCACCATGTACCTGTGCTGGGGTGCGATGGGCGCGCTCAACTATCGGTACGGTGTGCGCAAGGAGTTGCTGCCGGAGAAGCTCTTCGGCGTGTTTCCCCAGTATCTGCAGGACGAATACTGCTTCCTCACCAACGGTTTCGACGAGATCTGCCTGCAACCGCATTCCCGCCTGGCGGGGATCAACGAGGGTGATATCGCCCATAATCCCGAGCTGCAGGTGCTCACGTGGGGTCCGAAGTCCGGCCCGGGGCTCATCGCCACGCGCGACTTCTCCGAAGTGTTCGCGCTCGGCCATTGGGAATACGGCAAGTACACGCTCGCCGAGGAATACGAGAGGGATATGAAGAAGGGCATGACCAACGTGCCGTTCCCCGAAAACTATTTCCCGCATGACGATCCGAAGCTCGAACCGCTGTTCGCCTGGCGCGCCCACGCCAACCTGCTGTGGCGCAACTGGCTCAACTGGGTCTATCAGACCACGCCATACGATTTGAGCGAAGTACCGCAGCTGCGCGAGGAGAAGCGCCTCGGCACCGACCGTTCGATCCGGCACGAGCCCGGTTCTCCGCGTGTCGACGCGTTCACGCCATTCTCGCACGATGGATACGGTGTCATTCGCGGCTGATTTCACGAAGATCGGCGACTGCTGACAAGTATTGGCGATGTCCCACGATTGCCGCTTTTACGCGGTGTCGTGGGCTTTTTTGTGCGGTTTTGTTGCCTGCTGCGACATCGTTTCATTTTCGCCGTCATATATTATGGTGCGATATGTTAAGTAAAACGTTTTTATCAAGCAGTGTTGCGAACGATGTCTATTTTGGTGTGAATGGGGGTGAAATAGGCCGAATCGACAACGGCCGTGGTTGTGTCTAATAGTCCCCGCAACGTGCGAAACGTCGGTTTTCGCTATACGGTAGTAGGGGAAAGCGCCCGGTGCGGAATGTTGTCTAGCCACGGGCTGATAATCCTTTGCAGCCATTCGGGGCTGGTATGCGAACGCGTTTATGGGCGCGTTAGCATAGAACCCGAAGGATGTTCTGGTTTGGTAACCGGAATGTCACATTCGACTCAGCTGTTGGGCTAGACTAACAGCTGACACAAGAGCAGGAGGCGTGAATGATTAGTGCATTGGGAGAGGGCATCATGACCATCGCCGATGGTCCAGAGATGCCGAGCATCAATGACTTCCTTCCCGATCCGTTTGTTTTTCAAGGCACGCCGTTCGCCATCAACCGCATCATCCTCGTTCGTATTCTTGCGACCGTCATCATGCTGCTGGTTCTCGGAATTACGGCAAGCCGTGCAAAGCTCATCCCTGGCCGTTGGCAGGGCGCAGTCGAATGGCTGATCGAGTTTGTCCGCGACAACATCGTCTATCAGGTGATGGGCGAGCTGCGTGGCAAGCGTTATGTGCCGATGATCACCACCGTGTTCTGCACGTTGCTGGTCTTCAATCTGTGCGGCATCATCCCGGGCTTCAACATCGCGGCAAGCGCGTCCATCACGCTGCCTCTGGTGTTCGCCATGTGGTGCTTCTGCCAGTACTGGATTGCCGGCATCCGTGAAAAGGGCCTTGGCCACTTCCTGAGGGACGAGATCTTCCCGAAGGGCGTTCCGGCCCCGATCTATATTCTGCTGTCCCCGATTCAGCTGCTTGAGCTGCTGATTATCCGCCCGTTCTCGTTGACGATCCGACTGTTCGCCAACATGGTTTCGGGCCACCTGATCCTTGCGTTGTGCCTCTCGGCCACGCAGTTCTTCCTCGTTGATGTGGTGAACAAGCTGATGATGCCGTTCGGCATCATCACCTTCGCGGCTGGCATGTTCATGTTCCTGTTCGAGGCGCTGGTCGCCTGCCTGCAGGCTTACATCTTCGCCATCCTGACCACCGCGTACATCAATATGAGCTATCCGGAGATCGACTGACCGCCGGCTTTTTAAGTGTTGCTTCTTGTCAAGCAATAACCAGAAAGGAAACAATCATGGATATCGTTACCCTCGCTGAGGTTGCCGGCAACCTGAACGCGTTGGCTACGGC
>ENA-OPYV01000011-OPYV01000011.1-human-gut-metagenome-genome-assembly--contig:-NODE-11-length-53734-cov-4.811722_pt1 | contig 53734 bp, 53 predicted proteins | sample MGYA00242474_ERZ504485 | MGnify/ENA primary metagenome ERZ504485 (study PRJEB26092, sample SAMD00036263) | human gut metagenome | host: Homo sapiens | study: EMG produced TPA metagenomics assembly of...
CACGCGGCGTCGCTGCATCAGGCTTGCGCCCATTGTGCAATATTCCCCACTGCTGCCTCCCGTAGGAGTCTGGGCCGTATCTCAGTCCCAATGTGGCCGGTCGCCCTCTCAGGCCGGCTACCCGTCGTAGGCTCGGTGGGCCGTTACCCCGCCGACTACCTGATAGGACGCGACCCCATCCCATACCGATGAAATCTTTCCCGACACCCCATGCGAGGAGTCGGAGCATCCGGCATTACCACCCGTTTCCAGGAGCTATTCCGGTGTATGGGGCAGGTCGGTCACGCATTACTCACCCGTTCGCCACTCTCACCACCAAGCAAAGCCTGATGGATCCCGTTCGACTTGCATGTGTTAAGCACGCCGCCAGCGTTCATCCTGAGCCAGAATCGAACCCTCCACAAAAAAACTTTGCAGAAAGCCAACATGTGACTCTCAAAACAAGAAAATTGACGATCGCCTTATAAGGAAAGGCGCATCGCACGAAAACCTCACCGTCCTTCAAGCCTCCCGGCCACTCGCGAACGAGCGGACGATGAACTGGCAATCATTGACTATAAAGAAGTAGTACAAATACGCTCTTGAGTTCTCAAACCACCACCACACCAGCAGACCGTCCCGAACCTCAGGAGCGGAACCGCCGTGCTGAGCAGCGAGATGTAAACTTACACGTCCTTGCCGATCTACGCAAATCGACCTTCCGCAAACATCGTGTAAACCGTTGAAAAATAACGTATCTCTCGGCGTGTCGAAATCGCAGGAAAATCGAGTGATGAGCACCATTTCACAGCACAATCCCGCTGGAAAAACCTCAACATACCTCGCGACAGGTCAACATCCGGGCGTGTCGCACACGAGACGAACGAATGACAGAAAGGTACAAGACAAACAGCGGGCAAAACATCCAGCGGGAACAGACACAACACGACTACGCCTGACACACATCCAGCAACGTCAATTCGTCCGACCAACTTACGCCTTGCCACACAACCTGCGAGCGACTCCGTCTACCAGCGCTTGCCGCAGCGCTTGCCACCATTGCCGGGCCTGCCACCGGCGCCCCACGGCCCGCGCCCTCGGCATGCAGCACACCCAGATGATGCTTCATGGCGACCAGCATGATGTGCGTATCTTCCAAGCCAAGATGTCGTTCGCTTTGGATGCATCCAACGCGCCTGACGTTTGGCATACGCATCCAACGTATTGTTGCCGTGCGGATGCTCATCATCGGGAATCGACCCCTCATCCCAACGACGGCTCATCGGCAATGTGTCGATGATCGTGATATTGCCGGCACGATAGCTTTCCGCATATCCGGCGACGTTCAGCATGAAAAAGCTATGCTCGAACCGGGCGTTATGCGCAACATATGGCTGCTGTTCGAGTCGTTGCAGCAATCCGATCTGAGCTTCGGGCCATTCGTCGAACAGACGAAAGTCCGCGCTGGCGCGATCGCGCACGTCAATACCGGTAAGGTCGAGAATCAGAGGATTGCCAAGCAGCGCATTCTGCGCGGGAACGCCGAAGGAAAGACGTGCCTGGCCATATGCATCGCCGGTCTCGTAATAATCCTGTTCGTAGCGGTAGCCCGCGGGCTCGCCGGCAGGACGAGGCGAGATCATGTTCATGAATTCGAATCCGGCATCGATGATGTACACGCGAGCCGGATCCGTACCCGTAGTTTCGATATCAATGCCCATCACCGTGTCGACGTCACGGCCGGGAAGGTAGGCGTCACGCCAATCCGACTTTTTGTAATCCGCCAAACGTCGGTCCTGCGCGGCTTCCGCCGAGTCAGCGGAACCGCCAGCGGATCCGAGGGAGCCATAGTCGAACACCTTCGAGCCTCCCGGACTCGTCACCCCGCTCAAATTCGCGCGTGACATGGCGTAATCGCTGGCACGCTTCTGCTCACGTTCCGCGGCACGACGTTCGGCACGGCCATTGACGATCTGCGCGGTACGATCCTGAATATCGTTAAGATTCACGAGGCTTTCCGCTCCGGCAACAGACTGCAGCACGGGCACTATCACCCGCTCCCGCCGCTCTTCGGCAATCGTCCACAATCCCATCGCAACACCAATGCGCCGCAACACGGCAATTTCGTCGCACAACCTACGGTTCGCATAGGCGAGCGCGCGAGGCAAACGGTATGAAGCGATCAGACGGTCGAAATCCGTCATGAAGGTGGTATTGCATTGCGCGATGATGGATTCGAGCCGGTCACGGACCGCTAAATCCTTTTTCAGCAGATTATGCAACTGTTGGACGGATGGTACCGAATCCTGCATGGGATCCGTTTTCTCCGAGGTCGACGAAAACGTGGTATCCGCGGCATTCAGAACGGCGATCAGGTCGATGCCTTGGCTTTTGGCGGCTCCGATGCCGTGTTCCAAGTCGAGAGACATGACCCAATGCCAGTCGATGCGCTCATTGTCGGCGTTTTTCGGCATCGATGCGACCATTGGCTGATGTCTTGTTTGGCTTCGGTAAGCCAGGAACGGCCCGTCTTTGCTTCGTTCATACTTTGCATGGTAGCCGAGAGGGGGCGCAGTACACGTCGGCGCGTACAAAAAACCATGATGCTTCTCGGATAGCGCAATCTTAAGTTTTTTGAGATTCGAAAGGTTATCTTGGGTTCGTTTTTATTTTCGTTGATTTTCGGTAAGAGAAAGAACAATGCTACGAAAAACGATTATGTTCACCAAGCATTCGTCGTCAGGATACGATCATGCTCGTTGCAGACGGAGCACGACGTCGCGTACGAAATCATTCCATCGCAACGCGAACGCCGATATTGTCGATAATGCCGCGAAATGCAAACATGGTTACGCTCATACGTGCGTCTGCCGTGGGGAGTGTGATGCGTGCGCGCGTTGCACTGGTTATGCGCATGGTGGTATGACGAAAAAATGACGGTATGACAAAAAGGGAGAGGCCTGTGGGCCTCTCCCCCTGCAGGATATTCCGCGGATTCCACAACGATAGGATTCCGTGACAATCGGATTCCGCAGCGTTTTTCGCCGCGCATGTATGCGATTTGCGGCGTGCGCTCCTGGTTTACAGTTCGAATCCGAGTTCGGCGGCGGCTTCGGTGGGAACCGGATCGTCGCACCAGAAATCCTCAAGATTCTCGTTGGTGGCGAGGCTGCGGATTTCCGCCTTGTCGATATACAGTTCGCCGCTCAGATGGTCGGTTTCGTGCTGGAAGATGCGGGCCGGCCAGCCGTGCAGATGTTCCTCATGCTGTTTGCCATCTTCATCCTGCCAGCGGGCGGTGATGTCGAGCCAGCGCTTGCGTACCGCCTGATAGCCGTCGAAGCTCAGGCAGCCTTCGTAGAAGCTGCGGGTTTCGGTGCCGATCGGCTCATAGCTGGGGTTGATGATGACGTGGAATGGGAATTCGGCCGCTTCGCGCGGGTCATCGTCATCGTCGTCGCGCACATGGTCTTCCACCACGGCAAGCGCCAGTCCGAGGCCGATCTGGGTTGCGGCGAGACCTACGCCCGGCGCTTCGATCATGGTGACGCGCATGGTTTCGATGAGCTTGTCAAGTGTCTTGCGGCTCAGTTGGCCTTCGTAGGCTGCGGTCTGCTGGCGCAGTACCGGTTCACCTGCCTGCACGATGGGAAGCAGCTGTTCCTTGCCGCCGGTTTTGATGAGTTTTTCGACCTCGCGGTTGAGCTCGAGGTTGACTTTCGAGTTACATCCAAACATGAGGTTCCTTCGCGGATTGGTTCGGGATTTTGGATTGCCAAATACTGTGTATCGGCGGTGTGATTACAAGGCGAGTTCTTCGGCCACGACTTTGGCGAGACGGTCGCAGACCTCGTCGGCCTGCTGCTGGGTTTCCGCTTCAGCCATGACGCGCACGAGCGGTTCGGTGCCGGAGGGACGCAAGAGCACGCGGCCGGTGTCGCCGAGCATTTTCTCTTCGCGTTCGACGGCGCCTGCACTTTGGCGTTGGTTTTGGCTGCGAGCTTGTCGACGTTTGGCACGTTGATGAGGGTTTGCGGCAGTTGCGGGAAGTCGGATGCGAGTTCTTTGAGACTCTTGCCGGAGTTGACCACTTCGTTGCACAAGGTCAGTGCGGTGAGTGTACCGTCGCCGGTGGTGGCGAATTCGCGGTTGATCACGTGGCCGGACTGTTCGCCGCCGAGCGAATAGTCGCCGCGCAGCATTTCCTCAAGCACGTAACGATCGCCCACGCCGGTTTGCACGGTTTTGATGCCCATGGAACGCAGGGCGAGCTTCAGACCGAGGTTGCTCATCACGGTTACCACGAGGGTGTCGTGGTTGAGTTTGCCCGCGTTTTTCTTGGCACGTGCAAGAATGCCCATGATCTGATCGCCGTTGACCATATTGCCTTCGCCGTCTACGGCAAGGCAACGGTCGGCGTCACCGTCGAATGCCACGCCCAAGTCGGCTCCGGATGCCTTGACCATGGCCTGCAGCTGTTCGGGGTGTGTGGATCCGGCGTTCTTGTTGATGTTGTAGCCGTCTGGCGAAGCGTTGATCACGCTCACGTCGGCTCCTGCGCGGCGCAACGCTTCCGGCGCGACCACGGAGGTGGCGCCGTTGGCGCAGTCAGCCACGACTTTCAAGCCTTTCAACGGTGTCGGCTGGGACTTGTCAGGCCCGATGGGGGCGATTGTGGATACCAGATGGTCGATGTACAGGTTGGTTGCGGTTGCCGTGTCGTGGCTGATACGTCCCACGCCTGCACCGGTCGGGCGTTCCCAATCCTGACCGAGCACGTTTTCGATTTTCGTCTTCTTTGGTGTCAGGCAGTTTGAATCCGCCGCGTGCGAAGAATTTGATGCCGTTGTCGGGCATGGGATTGTGGGATGCGGAGATCACGGCACCCATTTCCACGTTCAGCACGGAGGTCAGGTATGCGACGCCAGGGGTTGGAATAATGCCCGCGTCGATCACATCGAAACCGCCTGCGGACATGCCTGCAGACAGTGCTGCGGCGAGAAAATCGCCGGAAACGCGGGTATCACGGCCGACCAGTGCGCGACGACGACCGTCGAATTCGCTTTTGTCTCCATCATCGCCAAGCACGCGCACCGCAGCATCGCCCAAATCCAATGCAAGCTGTGCGGTCAAAGCCCTATTCGCCAATCCTCGAACACCGTCTGTTCCGAACATACGTGGCATGAGTCTCAAGTCCTCGCTATCTCAAGTTATATTGCCGTGCACCATCGTACTCAACGGGTTCACCATTCAACAAAATAGTCAACAGCATGTTGCGATACCTGCATACTGCAGTATGCGATGTCAGGCAAACCGCAGTATGCAACGTCGTGAGATTTCCGCAATCTCAAGTTTCTTGCGATCTCACTTCCATCCTCCGATTCCGACCGGCTGGGTCATTATGGGTCCGAAAGACCCATTGTCCATAACCGTTATGGGACTTTGTTTGGGATGGCTTGTCTGAAAGCAAACAAGCCCGGACTGGCAGCGGGATAAGTCACGCCGTCAGTCCGGGCTTATGATGCAATATCACAAGTGATATCAGAAGTAGCTGCCAAAAACAGCTACTGTAGTGGTGCCAGGAACGGCATCAGAGGGACGCGTTGAAATCACGCACCTTGAGCGTGCGATGCGACGATTCGACATTGCCACGCACAATGCGCTGCAACGCGTTGTCGGCGTCGGCATGCGAAGCCAGCCAAGCATCACCGAGATCCACCAGTGTGGCCGGATCGGCATAGCTCGGGTACAGGCCTTCCAGCAGAGCCTCAGCCATGTGGAAGGTCTTGTTCTTCCAAATCCAGTCGGCAACCTCGAAATACTTGGCCGCGTACGGTTCAGCCAAGTCGGCACGTGGAGTTGATGCGAAACCACGGGCCACGGATTCCAACTGCATGTTGGTCAGCTCGTCGTTGTGCAAAGCCTCGTTCCAAGCCCATTCCTTGGCTTCCGCAATGCCTGCGACCGCACGCGCACCCAATGCGAACTCACGGTTCTCAGTGGTTTCACGCTTGGCGAGTTCCGCGTCGATGTCACTCTGGCCGATGGCGTTGATTGCGCTCAGCGCGTTGATGATGGTCCAACGGAAATTATTGTCGATCTCCAAGCCATCAAGCTTCACGGAACCATCGAGCAGACCCTTCGCATTCGCTTCGAACGCAGCATCGCCCGGCTCGCCATAACCCAAGTAGGCGGTGATCAGCTGGAACTGCTCGTCGGAACCGGCTTCGGCAGCCTGAGCCAGCTTGAACAGTTCGGCAGCCACATGCTCCACCACTTCGGCACGGTCGGCCGGAGCGGTGTAATGCCATGCGGTGGTGCTGACCTGCGCCAAAGCGTAACGGAACGTGGTGGACTCATGTTCCGTGGCAAGCGCAGCCAAAGAGGTTTCGATGAACTGCTTTGCCGGCAATTCGCCGTCGCGGGTCATATCCCAGAATGCAAGCCAAATCACGGAACGAGCCAACGCATCGTCGAAACGATACAGGTTCTCCGCAGCGAACTTGAGGCTCTTCTCGTCGAAGCGCAGCTTCGTGTATGTCAAATCGTCGTCATTCACCAAAATCAGCGCCGGACGTGCCTTGCCGGCAGCCGCTTCGACAATCGTCAGTTCGCCGTCAACATCAAGTTCGAACTGGTCGGTACGCACGATCTTGCCGGTTTCCGGATCCTCATTGTAGAAGCCGACAGCCAGACGATGCGCGCGCAGCACCGGATGCTCAGCCGAAGCGGACTGGCGCAACGCAAGCTGGCGAATCGTGCCATCCTCGTTTTCCTCAACTTCGGTGGCGATGGTGTTGATGCCGGACTGTTCAAGCCACTGGGCGCTCCACGCCTTGAGATCGCGGCCGGACGCAACTCGAGTTCAGCCAGCAGATCGGCGAGCGTAGCGTTGGAGTACGCATGCTTGTTCAGATAATTGTTGATGCCCTTGAAGAACTTCTCACGACCCACATAGAACACGAGCTGCTTCAACACGGAAGCGCCCTTGGCATAGGTGATGCCGTCGAAGTTGACGTACGTGTCGTTCAGATCGTTGATCGGCGCGACGATCGGGTGGGTGGTGCTCAGCTGGTCCTGGCGCAGTGCCCAGCTCTTCTCGCCGGAGCTGAATGTGGCCCAAGCGTCCTTCCATTCCGTGGCTTCGGCAGTGGCGAGAGTGGACGTGAACTCGGCGAAGGATTCGTTGAGCCACAGGTCGTTCCACCACTTCATGGCACGTAGTCGCCGAACCACATGTGTGCAAGCTCGTGCAGCACGGTGACCACGCGGCGCTCGGCATACGCGTCGGTGACCTTCGATTCGAACACGTACTGGTCGCGGATGGTGACCATGCCGATGTTCTCCATAGCGCCGGCGTTGTATTCCGGCACGTAAATCTGGTCGTACTTGGCGTACGGATACGGCACGCCCCAAGTCTTCGCATAGAAGGCGAAACCCTTCTTGGTGATGTCGAACAGGTAGTCGACATCCTTGGCGAACGCTTCGGCGAGCGCCTGACGGCAGTACATGGCCATCGGCACGGTGCGACCGTCTTCGTTGGCGTATTCGGTGTGCCATTCGGCGTACGGTCCTGCGCAGATGGCGGTGAGGTAGGAGCTCATGGTCGGCGTGGATTCGAACACCCACAGCTTGGTGGTTTCGGCTTCGTGCGTGCCGAGCGTGCCCTCTTCGGTAACGGTTTCATTGTCGGTCACGGATGCGGCAGGCATGTTGGAGGTGACGATCCACGACTTGGCTGCAAGCACGGAGAAATCGAACACGGCCTTGATGTCGGGCTGGTCGAACACGGCATACACGCGGCGGGCATCCGGCACTTCGAACTGAGAGTACAGGTAGATGTTGCCGTCGGACGGGTCGACGCTACGATGCAGGCCTTCACCGGTGTTGGAATACTGGCACAGTGCCTTGACGGTCACTTCGTTGTGCGCTTCGAGGTTCTCAGTTCGATACGGCTGTCGGCGAACGCTTCGGCCGGATCGAGAGTTTCGCCGTTGAGTACGATTTCGCTCACTTCGGTGGCGATCAGGTCAAGGAAGCTGGTAGCTCCCGGCTCGGCGTCGAACGTGATGGTGGTTTCGGAACCGAAATTCTTGGCTCCACGGGTCAGATCAAGTTTGACCGTGTAATGAACCGGTGCTGCGATAACGCTTTTGCGTTCTTCCGCTTCGATTCGGGTGAGATTTGCTCCTGGCATGTCACTCCTTATTTGTGTTGAGATTCCTATTTATTGAATAGGAGACGGCGCAACCGGTTGTGCCGGTTACGCCGTCCTTCTTTTGATTATGTAATCAACAATTATTGACGATCTGTCGATATTTCAATATTATTCCAATATTGATTTCGCTGGAATCGGCGATATTGCGAAAAATATTGACTATCTGTCGATTCATCATTGCGCTGCGTTCAATCCCATCGCTTCGTCAACATCCTGTGCGATATCGGCAACGACCGGAACGATCATCGGCTTGCGATGCAGCTGACGTGCGACCCAGCTACCCAACGTACGACGCATGATCTGCTGCAACTTGTATGTATCGTGCGTGCCAGCCATCATCGCATCCTGCAATTGCTCGACGATCTGATGACGAACCTTGTCGAATTCGCTTTCGTCTTCGGCCACCGCGTTGAGATAGATCTTCGGACCTGCGACAACGTCAGCCGTTTCCGTATCGACGACGACGAAGCTCGACACGAAACCTTCCGTGCCAAGAATACGACGCTTCTCAAGCTCGTCCTCGGTAAGTTCGCCAACGGAATCGCCATCGACGTACACGTAGCCGCATGGCACGGAACCGACAACAGCAGCTTGGCCGTGGTACAAATCGACCACATCGCCGTCTTCGGCAAGCACCACATTCTGCGGATCGACGCCCGTCTTGACCGCGATCATGCCGTTGGCCACCAAGTGACGGTTCTCGCCGTGGATCGGCATGGCGCACTTCGGCTTGACGATGTTGTACATGTACAGCAGTTCGCCCTCATTGCAGTGGCCGGACACATGCACGGCGGCATTGTCTCGATTGACCACACGAGCGCCAAGCTGCACCAGCTTGTTGATGATCTTGTACACGCCATGCTCGTTGCCCGGAATCAGGGAGCTCGCAAGAATGACAGTGTCGAATTCGTTGATGGTGATGTCGCGATGATTGCCGTCGGCGATACGGCCAAGCGCGGCCATCGGCTCGCCTTGGGAACCGGTGCACATGTAGACGAGCTTGTCGTCCTGCACATCATGGGCCTTCTTCAGGTCGATGACCGTGTCTTCCGGAAGTCTCAAGTAGCCCAAATCCGCAGCGATGGACATGTTGCGAACCATGGAACGGCCCACGAACACCACCTTGCGACCGTACTTGTGGGCGGCGTCGACAACCTGCTGCACACGGTGCACATGGCTGGAGAAGCTGGCCACGATGATCTTGCGCGTGGCCTGGGCGAACGCCTGATCCAGCGCCGGGCCAATGGTGGTTTCCGGCTTGACGAAGCCTGGAACCTCAGCGTTGGTGGAATCCATCATCAGCAGATCCACGCCCTTTTCTCCGAGCTTGCCGAACTCCACCAAATCAGTGATGCGATGGTCAAGCGGCAGCTGGTCAAGCTTGATATCGCCGGTATCGATGAGGCTTCCGGCCGGAGTCTGCACGAACACAGCCAGAGCGTCCGGAATGGAATGCGTGACGTTCACGAACTCAAGATTGAACGGACCGACCTTCAGCTTGTCACGACCCTTGACCTCAACCAGTCGCGGATTGATACGATGCTCCTTGCACTTGGCTTCAACGAAAGCAACGTGAGCTTGGAACCAATCAGCGGAATGTCGGGGCGGAGCTTCAGCAGATACGGCACGCCGCCGATATGATCCTCGTGACCGTGGGTAAGCACCAGAGCCTCGACCTTGTCGAGACGATCCTTGATGTAGTGGAAGTCAGGCAGAATCAGATCGACACCCGGCTGCTCCTCTTCGGGGAAAAGCACACCGCAGTCGATGAGCAGCAGGTGGCCGTTGTATTCGATCACGTTCATGTTACGGCCGATTTCGCCCAGGCCACCAAGCGGCACGATGCGCATGGAGCCCTTACGGTACTTCGGCGGAGCGATCAACACGTCATCCTGCTGGGGCGCGGTGGTCTGCGGAGCAAGACGGGAATTGCGACGGCTTCCAGCAGAAGAGCTTGCCGCGCTGGAGTTCTTGGAACCTCTGGAGTTCTTCGTGTTCTTTGCGGCCTTCACGTTTTTTCGTGCTCTTCGAGCCCTTGGAGGAGCCGCTGCCGTTGCCGCGAGAACCGCCACGAACGGAACCGGACGCATCGCCCGCACGATTGCCACGGCCAGAAGACTTCGCCTTCTTGGAAGTCGTTTCAGCCTTGCTGACCTTCTCAGAGCTCACAGACTTCACGGATTGCACATCCGCGGTCTGCGTGTTTTCAGTGCGCTTGGCAGCTTTGCTGCCGCGCTTGTGCGTAGTTACTGTTTTGGTTTCTTCTATAGCCATTTCCTAGTTGGATTTCTATTACTAATTGTCTCCGCCTGTGCGGAAACGAGGAATTCAGTAGGTTTGCCGCATTACGGCAAACGTATTACGGCAAACCGGTAGTCGCAATGCTTGCCGTAATCGTCGAGATTGATCGCCATGATTGCTGTAATCGCCATTGCACATCAGTGCCATGGACATAGCTACTGCAGGTACGGCAATCATCGCAATCACAGCAATCTTCATCGCAAACCGATGGTCGCAATCACAGCAAGCCGGAAGCGCGCATGCCATCCTCCGCGCGCTTGATCTCAGCTTCACCCGGACCGACGTTCGGCAAACGCATCGTCGTGGAATCGAGAATGCCACGCACCTTCAGCGACGACTTCGCCATAACAGCCTGGAAACCGTTGCCGTTCATTGCTTCGACCAGTGGAGCAAGCTGCACGGCAATGCGCTGAGCCCCATGAATGTCACCGCGGTCGAATGCGGCAGCCAAATCGCGCATCGGACCGGAAGCAGCATGTGCGATCACGGAAATAATGCCGACTGCACCAACCGAAAGGAACGGCAGGAACAGACCGTCATCGCCCGAATACCAAGTCAAACCGGTTTCCATACGCTTACGCACGGCACCCGCGATATCTCCGGTGGCGTCCTTGACTGCCTTGACGTGACCGAGCTCAGCCAAACGACGGTAGGTTTCCAACTGAATGTGCAGACCGGTGCGGCCAGGCACATCGTAAACGATAATCGGCTTGTCCGCGGAATCATTGACCGCCTTGTAGTGACGGAACACGCCTTCCTGCGACGGGCGCGAATAGTACGGAGCGACCACGAGCACCGCATCGGCGCCTGCTTCCTGGGTCTGCTCCACCATGCGCACGGTGTGGGCGGTATCGTTGGAACCCGCACCGGAGATAACGGGCACGCTCACCACATCCTTGACGGCTTGAACCAGCTCGACCTTCTCCTCCATGTGGGTGGTGGGAGACTCGCCCGTGGTGCCATTGACCACAAGGCCATCGGCGCCATCGGCGACAAGCTGCTTCGCAAGCTTCTGCGCGGCCTCGAAATCAACGGAACCGTCGGCCTTCATGGGGGTGACCATAGCCGGAAGAATACGTCCGAAAGGAGCAGGATCAAGAAGATGCATAGTACCGTCAGTCATAGTGCCAACGGTACTTCCCGCCACGGACGCCGAAGCGCCCGAGTTCGCGACCATATCGCAATATGAACTGCCTTCCAGAGACCAAATCCCCCACCCGCTGGAACAATCCTCCCCGTTGCCGAGCCTCCCAGAGTCCCGAAACCTCCAGTCACTGGAACAAATCGGTACGCTAAACAACCCCTCACATTCCCAAACCTCCACCCGCTGGAACAATCCTCCCGTCAACCAGCCTCCCAGAGACCCAAACCTCCAGTTAATGGAACAATCCTCCCGCTGCCAAGCCTCCCACAGTCCAAAATCCCCCAGCAAGTGGAAGAATCGGTACGCTTAGCCGCATACTCAGGGGGATTCAAGCCAAATGACTTCACGATTTTGATCTGGTGACCGCACGATTTCGGAATATCGCACGATTTTGCTTTCCTGACCGCACAACACTCCAAAACAGTGCGATCACCAAGAGGGAAAAGTGCGCCCACCAAAACAAACTCAGGCAAGGTATTGGGTGGGGTTCTGCTCGAACTTGGCGGCGCAGCCCGGGTTGCAGAAGTAGTAGGTGGTGCCATTGTATTCTCGGGTGGCTGCAGCGGTGGCCGGATCCACGCTCATGCCGCAGACCGGATCTTTGGCGGGCGCGCTCTGATTGCCGTTGGCAGTGTGGCCGCCACAGCAGGAGTGCGCGCCGCCCATGCCTTCCATACCCTCGTGCATACCTTCCTTCTTGGCCTTGTGATCACTGAACAGTCCCATGATGAATCCTTTCTGACTATGGTTGTTGTGATTATTATCGTTCGGGTTCGGCTGGCGAACCTGATACGTCTTATTTGCGGCACGCACCGCCTTGTCTGGATCGAACAGGCGCAGTCGGCTCGCGTTCGTCACCACGCATAGCGACGAGAACGCCATGGCCGCGCCCGCGATCATCGGATTGAGCATCATGCCGGTGAACGGGTACAGTACGCCCGCCGCAATGGAAATGCCGACGCTGTTATAGCCGAGCGCAAATCCAAGATTCTGCGCGATATTGCGCATGGTGGCGCGGGTCAAGTCGAGCGCATGCGCCAAACCCATCAGCGAGCCATTCATCAATGTCACGTCTGCGGATTGGATCGCCACATCCGTACCGGTACCGATGGCGAATCCCACATTCGCGCGGGCAAGCGCCGGAGCATCGTTGATACCATCGCCGACCATCGCCACCGTATAGCCTTGCGCCTGCAGTTTCGCGATTTCGTCCGCCTTGTTTTCCGGGCGCACTCCCGCGATCACATTGCCAACGCCAACTTGATCGGCCACGGCACGCGCCGTCGTTTCGTTGTCTCCAGTGAGCATCACCACGTTGACGCCACGCGATTTCAAAGCTGCGATGGCCTGCTGCGAATCGGCTTTCACCGTATCCGCAACGGCCACGATTCCCGCAAGCTCGCCGTCGATTGCTGCGAGCATCGGCGTTTTCCCTTCCGCCGATAGCCGTTCCATGGTTGCGATAATGTCGTCAAGATCCTCGTTGCCGACACTCGGCATGGCCACGTCAAGATCGTCGATCAGATCGGTATTGCCGACCGCAAACGTTGTACATTGCGGTTTCGGGAGAAGATATGGATGATTCGAAGGTCACGGAAGATGCAGAGGATTCGTCGGCTGCAACAGTCGGATTATTTGCAGATATTAACGGCAACGCGACGTGCGCAGTGACGCCCCGACCGGAAATCGCACGGAATTGCGTGGTCTCGCCTAACGTAAGATGCCTCTCTTGCGCGCCCGCAACAATCGCGGCGGCAAGAGGATGTTCGGAATCCCGTTCGGCACTGGCGGTAATTGCCAGCAGATCATCCGGCATTTTGCGCCATTTTCCAAGCGGAAACACGTCGGTCAACGATGGCTTTCCAGCGGTGATCGTGCCTGTTTTGTCAAGCACGACGGCATTGATTTTGCCGCAGGTTTCCAATGCTTCGGCGGAACGGATCAGCACGCCCATCTGCGCGGCACGACCAGTCGAAACCGTTACGGAAAGCGGCGTGGCAAGACCCACGCGCACGGGCATGCGATCAGCAGCACCGAAACCGCAGCCACCAACGCATGCACCACGCGTGGTTCCGGCCCAAACGCAAACCACACGCGCGCGACCACACGGCAATCAGCACCACAATCGGCACGAAAATGCCTGAAATCTTATCCGCCATGCGCTGCACCGGCGCTTTTGAACTTTGCGCGGATTGCACCAATCCGATAATCTGCGCGAGCACCGTGTCTTTGCCGACTTTCGTGGCACGATACCGCAGCGATCCAGTGCCATTGATGGTGGCGCCGGTCACGGAACTGCCGGCCTGCTTCACCACAGGCATGGATTCGCCGGTAATCATGGATTCGTCAACAGCCGACGAACCAGCAATAACCACACCGTCAACAGGAAGTTGTTCGCCGGGGCGAATCGCAATAATATCTCCGACCGCCACCTGCTCGACCGGAATTTCCTCTTCAATTTCACCTCGTACCACGCGAGCGTTTTTCGGCTGCAATCCCGCCAACGCGCGCATGGCCTCTCCAGTACCGACACGAGCGCGCGCTTCAAGCAATTGGCCGACCAGCATCAGCGTAATAACCACACCAACCGCTTCAAAATACGGTTCGCGAGCATTCTCAGGCAGAATCTGCGGAATAAACGTGACCACGCACGAGTAGGCAAACGCACATACGGTACCCAGACTGACCAGCGCATTCATTTCCGGCGAACGGTGAATAATCGCCGCGAAACCACTGCGGAAAATCGGTAATGCGGCATAGCACATCACCGGCAGCATCAGCACAAATTGCATCCAATTCGGCATCGGATACAGCATCAACATCGTCGAACCGAATACTGGAATCGTAACGATGGCTGACACAATAAGACGCGCAATCAGCGTTCGCATCTCACGAGATTCGGAAGAATCGTTTGACGAATCAGAAGAATCTGAAGAAATATTGGAAGATTCAGCGGATTCATACGATTTTCATCAACAACAGTTTGTTGCGATTGCATATGAACGTGAGATTCAGCAGTATTCGTGCTCTCTTCCGATTCCGAATGTTCTTTCGGCATTGCGGCATGATGTTTTCCCGGCACCACCCGTAATGTGCCATGCAGCATGTTCATGCCACATGCGAAACCGTACTCCCCCGGTTCGTTAGGGTGAAGCGTCAATGTCGTTGTGCGGAAAGCGGGCAATGTCAGGTCGACACCGAAATCGGAGAACACCACGTGCGACGAGCATTCACCGTCTTCTTTGCGATCGAATATCAATCGCAATGGCAAGCCGGCCTCAGCTTCGATGATTGCCGGACTATACCCACCTTTGACTTCGACAACCGCCTCTTGCACGCCGTTATCGACACGAGCGCGAAATGCTTTGCGCGGCGCGAAGAAGAACCATAACACGGCTGCCGTCACAATGAACGCGACAATGACGGCAATCAAAGCCTGCATATTCTCACCAACCTCAACACTAATAGGGTTTTATTCACGTTCACGTCTCAATGACTATCATCACAATATACCCCTATAGGGTATATTTGCAAGAGAAAAGCGGTATCTTCAGCGGTAAGATCAAGATTTCAGCGTTACGAGGAGGAGCATCATGAACGCAACCCATCACGGATACGCGGACGACCAGAAGAAAATCATCGCACGCCTCAACCGCATTGAAGGGCAAGTGCGAGGCATTTGCCAAATGACGGAAAACGGCGAATACTGCATCGACATCCTGACGCAGATATCAGCGTGAACAGTGCGTTGAAATCGGTAGCGCTGCTGCTCGTCGACGATCATCTCAACCACTGTGTCAAAGAAGCCATCGAAGAGGGCGGGGAAGTTTCCGAAGCGAAAATCGCCGAGGCAAGCGCGGCCATAGCACGCCTCGTGAAATCGTAGACCGCAAAACATGTCAATCCCCGATCCAGCAAGCGAAAACTCACCATCGCCGCCAAATCGGGGATTGTATGATCAGACCGGAAAAGTTCCAGACCCCATAGATTTACGAGGTAGATTTACAGGTCGAGGAAGTTGTCGAGGCCGACGGTCACGCCTGGGTATGCGCCGGTGGAGACCTTGCGCACGGCCAGCAGCACGCCCGGCATGAAGGAGATGCGGTCGAAGCTGTCGGCACGAATGGTCAGCTGCTCGCCGTCATTACCGAACAGGGCCTCCTCATGGGCGTAAGACCGCGCAGACGTACGGCGTGCACGTGAATGCCGTCAACCACCTGGCCACGGGAGCCGCCATCGGTTTCGGTGGCATCCGGCACAGGGCCAAGACCTGCGGCCTTGCGGGCTGCGGCGATGCCCTGCGCGGTGTGGAATGCGGTGCCGGACGGAGCATCCACCTTGTTCGGGTGATGCAGCTCGATCACTTCAGCGGATTCGAAGTACGGAGCCGCAACCTTGGCGAAATAGTCGGCGAGCACGGCGGAAATGGCGAAATTCGGCGCAATGAACACACTCTGGCCCTCGCGAGGCGCGGCAGCGAGCGCGGCACGCACCTGATCGAGCTTCTCGTCGGTCCAGCCGGTGGTACCCACCACCACGTCGACACCTTGCGCCACGAGTGCGAGCACATTGTCAAGAGACACGCTCGGCACGGTGAACTCCACCACCACGTCAGTGTTGCCGGGGGTGATTTGGGTGAGGTCGTCGCCGGCGTCAAGCGCGAGCGCCAATTCGGTGTCGGCCGCGTTGTTCACGGCATCGACCACATGGGAACCCATACGTCCTTTGGCGCCAACTACAGAAACCTTGATCATTGCAGCTCCTTCAAGCATGTCGCACGTACGAGCGTACGAACAGCATTTCAAATCAGTCTCACTCATTCTACTGAGGAATGTTCCATTTACGAATGTAAAGAGACGCTTCGACGCGTCACCGCCCAGCCGATCAAGGCGAACGGAATCGAAGCGAGCACGAAAATCCATGGCAGCATCAGGCTTATGTCTGGGCTGAAATGGTCGAGCATGATTCCCGTGGTCATCGAACCGAATGACGCGCCGATGGTTCCCGCGGTGCTCACCCACGCGAGGCCTTCGGTCAGCGATTCTTCCGGCACGGTCTCCTTCATAACGAGATTGCCCGAAGCGAACACCGACGAAACGGTAAGACCCGTAAGGATTTCAAACACTCCCATCATAATCAGATTGCCTTGGCACATGTGAATGATGAAGAAGCCTACCGTTATGATCGCGAGGAACGTGATCATATGGCGCCAGCGGGAGCCCTTCAGCTCGCGCGTGCCGAAAACCAGCGCGCCTATGCACGAGCCGACCGCCAACATCGCAAGCTGCACACCAAGCAGGGAATCAAGATGCAACGCTTTCATAACGGCCGTCATCGACGTATCGAATGCGGTGAAACTCATGTTGAACACGATGAATACCATCAAAAGCGGAATCACGCCCGCATAGGTGAGCACATTGCGTTTCTTGCGATTGTCATTCGACTTCAACTGCGCGACGGTCAGTTTGTCTTGTTGTTTGTCTTGTTGCACGGAATTTGCGCCGCCATTATTTCCAGTATTGCCGTCAACCGCCAATCGCACGTCCGCATCGTCGGAAGATGCCGAAACAACAGTGATTTCACGTACTACCGGCGGTTGCGTGTCACGCAATGCGAAGAACACCGTGCCGCCGATCGCGCACGCAATCGTCGGCACAAACAACTGCGAAACGGGATGCACGGAAGCCGCCAGGAACGCGGCCAGAATCGGTCCGAAAATGAATACGATCTCATCGATGGCGGATTCCAATGCATACGCAGTGTTCAGCAATGAGCCGTTGCCGGTACGGTCAAGCACATACGTCCAACGGGTACGCACAAGCGCGCCGAACGAGAATTGCGTGAGCCCCATCACCACAGCCAAGGCGAACAGCAGTGGAATCGGCACGCGCACCAATGCCGCAAACGCAAAGCCAAGCATGGCGATGATTTGCACGACAAGCACCACCGATCCGACCTTGCGCTGGCCGAATCGGTCGAACAGTCGTGCGTACAGTGGCGTGACCGCCGCCGTGGAAAGCACATATGCCGCGCTCATCACGCCTGCGATCGTCCAATTGTCATACAAATGGTTGAGTGCGAGGATAATGCCAAGGCTCATCATCGACATCGGCAGTCGCGCCAAGGCTCCGAAAGCACAGAACGCTTTGGTTCCTGGAATGGAGAACAGTACGGAATATGGCGACTTCGGGATTTCGGTTGCGCTGGTGGCAGCCATGATTATCGCTCCTTAACTTTCGTTGCGTCCGGCACGTGTGCCCGCCCACACATGCTGCACGAGGGTAGCGGCGCTCCTCCACAACGCTGCCCATAGTGCGTTACCCTACGGGCAGGCTGGAAAGCGCCGCACGTTCGGCGCACCAGCACTAGTCGTTGTCGGATTGTTCCGGAATTCCGTAGCTCAACTCGGCAAGGATCTCTTCTTCTGTTTTGTCGGCGGCATTGAGCTGTCGATCGCCCTCAATGGGTTCACTCAGATAGTAGAGGCAGGCGTCGATAGCGGTGAGCGGTACGCCATCCATTGCCGACAGCAAGATACGATACATATCCAACTGTGCTAATTTTTCTGAATTTCCTCTTTTTGCGAGGTTTTTTTTTCCAGTCTTCCAATCGACAATAGTATATTGTTTCGACCGATCCGCCCCATCGAGACCCCCGAAGAACACCGCGTCGAGCTTGCCGTTGACGATGGTGCCCAATTGCGGCACGTTGACGACGATTTGCCGTTCCGCCCACGCGGCTTGCGCCGTGCCCATGTCGACGTTGCGAGACGCTGTTGCCAATCGAATATCCCGTTATTGTCTGCCCCATTATCGTCTTGATTGTCTTGCGATTGCGCCGCATTGTTGCGTCGCAGCTCGGCAAGCATCGCCAATCGCGATTCAGCTACGCGAGTACCGCCATTGCCGCTCGCGCCAACGCCAATGCCGGCATCATTCGCATCGGCCATGATGAACCGTTCCGCCCAAGCATGGAACTGCGTGCCCAGTTGCGCGGCCGGAGACGCTACGTTCGGTATCGGACGCACCAGCCCACGCCAGTAAGTGCGGGCGCCACGCTCGTCCATCATGCCTGCGCGCGCCTGCAGCGAGGTGACGTTCTGACGACCGGGACGCAAGAATCCTCTCGCCCTTCGCACGCACCGCGCTGTCGAACGCATCCTGCGACGCTCTCCAAGCATGTCAGGCATGAGATTGCTGTCGGCCACCAGCAATTGCGCGCATCGCAGCAGCGAAGCACCCGTATTTTCGCAACGCCCAGCACCTTCGCCACCGACAGGCTCGCCAACTTGCCCGCCGGCCCGTTCGCCAGCCCGCCCATCAGTCTGCCCGCCAGCATTGTTCATCGCCGAATCCACCTGCAACGCAGACAAACGCAACGTCTGCAGGGTCTCATCGCTCAACTCGCACGGCCATGGCAGGAACTGGTTGCCTTCCGACGGCTCGAGCGGCGCATTCCAAGCGTCGCCGACCACCGCATCTTCAAAATCGCGGGCATGCTCGCCCACAAAAAATCCATCCGGCAACGGCGCATCGATCGAATGCAGACTGGTCATGCCGTTTTCGGAGGAATCGACATCCTCAACTTCCGCAATATCGGCCAGGTTGCTCGGCTCAGCCGCTCTGGAAACGATATTGAGCATGGAATCGCGCACTTCCACTAGGAAATTCGACGGTTTGGACACACGTTTGCGATCGCCCACGGCACGCGGATCACGGCTTTCCGCATTCGTTGCGCTGCAGGTGAGCAGCGCCTCATGACGGGCGCGAGTCAACGCCACATACGCGAGGCGACGCTCGTCGGCATGCAACCGACGGCCATACTCCTCGATTTGCGTCAAATACAGTCCGTCCGGATCAATACCTTCCATGTCATCGACGCTCATATTCCGCAAGGTGCCGAACACTTCGTCGTCAATGATTTCCGCATCCTCCAGCATTTCCAACGCTTCCAACGGATTTCCACCCACAAGCGCGTCATGGGGGAATCGCGGCAGAATATCGGCGTCCACACGCACCGGAACCGGCACCGCAGCAGGATCGGTCAGCCACGTTTTGGCGGTCTCATGATATTCGGGCGGCGTCCACACGCCATCCTGGAAACCGTTGAGATGCTCTTCATCAACGACCACACGCAGATCGCTGCCCTTGTTGGTGGGGAATCCGCCATCGGTCATGCCGACCACGGCCACGGCATCCCATTCCAAGGCCCTTCGACTGGTGTACGGTCATCAGCACCACATCGACAGGCACATCGGGAGCCACCGCGTTCTCCTCGCGTGCGTCGCGCAGCGAATCCGCCCATGAGATGAACGCGCGCAGGCTCGGCGTTCCCTGCGACGCGATCTCCTGCATATACGTGTCGACGAGCTTCAGCAACGCATCGATCGGCGATTTGGCGAGCGCCACCCGGGATGCGGCGAGCGTGGCATCGGCCTGACCGCCGCGCATATGCTCGGCCAGCTGCATGTCGATATCGAGATTCAATGCGACGATGGCCTCACGAACCACTTCCGGCAACGGGTGGCCAAGCATGCGCTGCACCTGACGGATCGCATCCGCGGCGCGAAGCACTTCCTTCGTCCCTTCACGACTCACCCTGCCGTCAATGAGTTCCGCGAGATCGTCACGCAACATGAGGTCCACAAGGAAAACCGCATTCGGCACTTGATCTCGATATTCACGTACGATGGCACGGATTTCAGCATCGGAAGGACCCGACTTGGGAGTTACTCCATAAATTCCCAGATTTTCCGGTTTTTCTTCCTTGTTGGATTGCTCCTGCACGATTCCAGCTGAAACAAGCGCACGATACCGGCACATCGTGTTCACCTGTTCCGCGGTATCGGCGAGCGCCTGCAGATCGTTGGCGCTGATGGAGAATCGCGGCGTGGCCAGCAATCGCATAAGCGCCGCACTGTCGGTATGATCGCTGACGACGCGTAGCAAAGCGAACACGTCCTGCACCGCCGGGCGTTCCAGCAACGCCGACCGCCCCACTACCAGCGTGGTCAGGCCTGCGCGTTCGAGCGCTTCCGCGAATTGCGACATGACTCCTTTGGAACGGAACAGCACCGCCACGTGCGGACGATTGTCTTTCATGCCATTGTCGAGGTCGCGCGAGGAAGGCGTGTGCAGGGCGATCGCATGTTTGGCGAAGCGCACGACCGCGTCGACCTCCTGCCCGAACGTGTCGAACGCAAGCACGCCCACCGTTCCTTCGGGGGCTTCGTCGGTATTGACGAGCGCCGGAACGTCGACTTCGCGCATCAGCGAGCTGCTGAGGCGTCTGGCAGGCAAGCGGAGCGGTTTGGTGAGATTGTTCGCCGCTTCGAGCACCATGCGTGAGTTGCGCCGTGTCACGGTCAATGCGAATGGCCTGCTGGTGGCGTCCATGCCGAAATCGTGTTGCAGCATGCGGAATGCGCCAGGGCTCGCCCCTCGCCATGCGTAGATCGATTGGAAGGGGTCGCCGACCGCGTTGACCGCGCTGCGATGCGTATCGTCAGCGTGGAACAGCGCGCTCAGCAGTGCCGCCTGCGTGGTGGACGTGTCTTGGTATTCGTCGAGGAGCACATGCGAATAGCGTTTGCGGTAGGCCGCTCCGATGGACGGGAATCGGGAGACAAGCTGGAATGCCGCGATGGTGAAATCGCTGAATTCCGCCATATTGCAGGCGCGTTTTTCGGCATGACAGTCAAGCACAAGATCGAGCAGCAGGTCGCGTTGCTTGGCGACGAATGCGAGTTGCGCGCTGTTGAACACGCACATGTCGTGCCCGAGTTCGCGGTATTTCTCCAGTTTCTTTTCGTAGTCCGCGTCGGAATCCTTTTTCAGTCGTTTCGGCAGCTTTGGCGATTTCGGCTCTTCCGTTGGCACGGTTTCGCCGTCAAGCGCTTGGCGATCTGTTCGACGAACGCCTCATCCCAGTCGCGCACGCGTTGCACGGCTTCGTCGAAGCTGGTGCAGTCGCCGCCGATCATGGCGCCGGAAATGGCGTTGGACAGGGCGAACACGTTGCCCGCTATGGTGTTGAACGATTTCAGATCGCCGTCGAACGCCATAAGATCATCCATATGCCTGTCAAGCACGGTGTGGATGAGCTGCATGGCACCTGCTTCGCTCAATGGCTGCGTGTTCTGGTCAAAGCCGACAAGCAGTCCATATTGGCGCACGATGGATTGGAAGAAAGCGTCGTACGTGGAGACTTCCGGTTTGAGGAACGTCATGTTCGCTGATTTCAGGCCGCGTTCGCGCTGGTCGCGAGTCACGGCCGCAGACACTCGAGACAATAGTTCCGAGGCCGCTTTGCGCGTGAAGGTCAGTCCGAGGATCTTTTCGGGGCTTACCCCCTGTTCGATCAGCGTGATGATGCGTCTGGTCATCGTGTAGGTTTTGCCGGATCCAGCGCCGGCCACCACCACCACATCCGCATACGAGGGCGCTTGGACGACGGCAGCCTGCTCAGGACTGTCGGTGAACTTCATGGTTCCGCTCATGCCGTTCTCCTTTCGAATACGGTGTTCTGTTCGCCCGCACAGGCCGGGCAGATCGTAGTGTTTCTGCAGTATTTCACATGTTCCGTCGTCGGTCTTGCGGTGATTTCGTTCGCCCTGCTGGCCGCGGCGCATAGAAGACCCTCGCGATCATGGTGAGGGACCATACCGCCATCGTGCCGCGTAAGCCAAGGAACTCATTCCAATGCTCGTCGCTCACTTCCAACGGAGGAAGCATGTCATCGAGTCCGTCGTGGAAATCCTTGTCGAGTTTTTTGACGTAATAGCGCGGTATGAATTCGCCGGTATTGAGACTTCCATTGGCGAACAGCGCCTGCTGCATATGCGATTCGGCGGCGGTGTCGCCATACGGCGCAGGGTATGCGTGCTTGGCTACATGGAATAGCGCGCTTTGCGTGATGTTCGGCGCGTTCGCCACCGCCTGCGCCCCGCGCATGCCGCTTTCCTCGGGGAATACGAGTCCCAGCTGATAGCAGACGAGCTGCAGATCGTTGAACAGGCCTTCGCCGGTCGGACTGACACCGGTTTTGTAGTCGATCAGACGCACCTGCTGCGTGCCATCCGCCATTTCACGCCGTTCCAAACGGTCGATCCTGCCGGTCAAACGCACGGTGAGATACTCGCTCATGCCGGTTTCCGGCCATCCTCCGACCAACGCTCCCATAATGGCGATCAATTCGTTCCGTGAAATCGCGTGAACGCCGTCCATCGCATTGTAGGCGTCGAGAATATCGTCGAAATCGAATTTTGCGGTAAATTTCAGCTCAGGTTCGGCTTTCGTAAGTTTTCCAACGCTGAATGCATCATTATTTTTAATCGGATAATCACCATGATTCGATTGCACGAAATACGTGGCGATGTTACGCAACGCCTCCTGCGCCTGCTCATCTTTCTTCAACGCCTGATACCGTTGCGCGGGATCGGCAATGGCGTTGAAATCACCGCATAGACGCTTGTATTCGGCATACATCCATTCGGTGATCGCATTGATATTGTCCACGTCGCTGATGGCGGTATGGTGTTCCGGCATATCAAGTCCGGCTTCGGTGGCCTGTTGCGCCACCTTGTGGATCAGCGAGCCGAAACTCGTGGCGACGCTGCCCATGCGCGGGCCGGAGAAGCGGTTTTCCAACATCCAACACACCGGGCACGCCCACAGATTGTCTACCGCAGAAGGAGACAAAGTCACCACGTCGGATCGCCGCGATTTACCGTTTCGGCCCGACGTCGAGCTTTCCGACGTGTCGCTCATGCCTGTCCGCATGACGGCCGCGATCTTCCGCATGGTGGCCTCGACCGTCTCCCCCATAAACGGCCAACGGTCAGGGTCGGCCGCCGTAACACCATGCGAAGCCAGCAATGCCAACGCTTCCGCGGCATCACGCGCCTTCGGGCTGTCCTCAGGTTCCGACGCAAGCACGCTTCGGGCGGCCGCGACCAGACCACGGGGATCGGTTTCCAGCCCGGCGTAATCGCCTTGGCCGCCGACCGACGCATATTCTCGCCGTTCCATATCGCGTCGCGATCGCGGTCGAAGCACTCCGGCATATATCCGTATAGAAAATCCGAGGCACATTGTCGTCATTCAGCACGGCGCTCACCACCACACGCTCGCTGGCACGGGTCAACGCCACCAACAGGCTCTTCTGCTCGGAGGCGAGCACCGACGCCAGTTGCGCGTCCTGCCTGCCCGCCGGAGTGACGATCGTGTCGGACAATACGCCGTGCAGCATCACATCGGCCAGTTCCTCACCGCCGAACAACGTGTTGCGTGGTGTGAGATTCGGCCACTGCCCCTGCTGCAAAGCCGGCAGAAAAACCAGATTCCAGCGCTTTCCCGCCGCTCCTGCGGGAGTCGTCAGGGTCACCGCCTGATCAATGGGCGCGGTATGCGCCAGCGAATCCGCCTCAATGGTCAGCAAATGCACCTGTTCGATGAACGCCTCGATGGTGTGTACCGCGAATTCCCCGCTTGACTCGCCGCCTGAAGCATAGTTGAACAAACGCATCGCCGTGTCAAGCCGATCATTCGCGGCACGGCCGGCAGCCGAATGCTCCAGCGCCACACGCTGCCAGACTTCCGCCTTGCCGCAGGCCCTCCATGCGCAGTCCAACACATATTGCGGTTCACGCGAAACCAGTTTGGCTTCCGACTCGCATGTTTTGTCAAGACCTTCCACAATGATGCGAACGCCTTGATCTGCGGATCCGCGCCCAGCACGGAGGCGATCGCATCGACCACGCGATCGGTATTGCCCTCCATAAGAAGCACGTACAGCGCTTCCATACTCAGCGCGAAATCGCCTTCATGCTCGTCTTCATGCTCACTATCATGCTCGCCATCGGCGCGAATCGCATGATAGTCCGTCATATAATCGCGCCAATCTTCCATCAAACGAGGGAGCAACGCCTGTTGTTCGACGGCAGCGTCCGCCGCATCCTCATCATCTTCGAAATCATCTTCGTCGTATTCTTCGGCAGCATCCTCATCATGGTTCGCAGCCTTGCTTTCCACAATCGAAGCGAGCGAAACCAACGCGTTCATCGCGGATTCGATGGATGCGAGACGGGCCGGACGCCCCTCATGCCGTTGATCACCACCGACCGTAATCAGCGGAGATCCCATAATCAACGCCACGCGCGAACGAATATAGGATCCGGCGGTCTGCAGGTCCATGGTCGAAGCCGCGATCGTCTGGTTTTTCAATTCGGCCAACTCGATCAACGCGAACAGACCCTGCACGAACGGCTCATCCTTCAACGGCCGGGTCACGCTGGAATAGCGCACGGGAACGCCGTCAGCGCGCAACCGCTCGCCGAATGCGCGCACGGTGGCATTGTCGTGCGCGATCACGGCCATGTCGTTCCATACACGGGAACGTTGCAAATGCTCAGTTTTGATCTTCCACACCACGTCGTCGAGCTCTTCGGAAGAGGAACGGTACAAGGCCGTTTCCACACTGCCGTCGGCCGGCGTGACACGAGCGCCCGTATCGTCGGCCGGCAACGTTTCGATGGGCATCGCGCCTGGCATATCGCTCATTTTGCCGGGACGATCGGGCAGAGGCACGTCCGTCGACTCCGTGCTTGCGATCGACAGGCTCACTCGCGTCGCGACAAGCGTGCGATAGTCGCCATGCATGCCTTGCTGGTTCGACACGGTTTGCGCGGTATCGCCTTCGTGCGCCGTTTGCAGACCTTCGATGCGTTCAAGCCTCGCTCCCATGCGCGTCTGCGCCTGGTTGAACAGATATTCCGGATATGATCCTCGGAACGTCTGCACGGCTTCGTCGGGATTGCCAACCAACAGCAGGCGCACCCCGCGTCATGCAGGGCTTCAAGCAGTGCGAAACCAGCCAACGTCGTATCTTGAAAATCGTCGACGATCAGCATGTTCGCAATATCGGCTTCCTGTATGCCAGACACGGCTTCGGTGGCGTCGATCATCAGCTGCGACGCGTCGAGACGATATTCGCCAGGATAAGACGAACGGATCGCCTCATTGTATTCCTCACGCAAGGCGAAGGCGAGACGCCATTGAGTGCGCAGGCGTTCGCGACGTTCGTCAAGCATGCCGTCCCTGCTGGCCGCACGGGCGATCAGCATGTCTTCGAACTGCGGTTTCGCGCCAATCTCGTTCATGCGTGCGAGCATGTCGCGCAATTGGTTGGCGAATGCGTCGGTGGAATCGTCGGCCACCAGTCCTGACCATTCGGAAACCGCGAAATAGGTGCGCAGCAGATCGCAGGTGGCGCAATCGTCGCCATGTTGCCTATGCTCCACATGCGAAGCCAGTACCTTGCGGATGATCACATCCTGTTCCGCACCGTTCAACAGTTTCGGCAACGGTTCGCCTTGACTTGATCTCACGGCCGTCAGCAGACGGAATGCGACGGCAGGCAACGTAGTGACCGGTCGCGCCTGCGACACGGCCGACAATTCGCGGATCGCCCGATCGCCCAACGCATCGGCGATCTGCCTGCCAGACACCGTCATCACGGCATTCCCGTCACCATACCGCCTCATTGCGGCAACCAGCATGCCCAGCGCAAACTCGGTTTTCCACTGCTCGGCGCGCCCGCAACCAACGTGACGCGGTCAAGGTCTTCCAAATTCATCATGCCTCCCAACACTACTAGTCTCGCCCTCCTTTACCTGACAAATCCGGAACCTACAAAGTTGTCTCGAAGCCAACCTTTATCCAACACAATCTGCGGTGCAACCACTCCTTCGTGGCATCTGCAGCAACGCCGACAACACATCAATGGTCATTTCCATTTGAGCCAGATGCCCGTCATCCAGCAACTGAATGTATGTACCCTCATCGTCGCCACGAAGGCCGTCTCTTAAGGTTCGCACGTTCTTTCTATCACTACGACTTCTATTATTCAGCCACAACATGTCTCAGATGCCCGTCTTTGTATATGGACATTTTGACCCCTTGCTGATAGGTTTCTGGGTTGGTCTTCAGTTAGGATGGGATCCAGAGAGAGAGCGGCCGAAAAGCATACGCACCACGAGGAAAGAGAGCATATGGAAGCCATGAACGGCATTCCCCCTCAAATCCCTGGGTATACATTCGCCCAAAAGTTGGGTTCAGGTTCCGAAGCGAACGTGTATTTGTACCAGCAGCTTTCCCCCAGCCGACAAGTGGCCATCAAGGTCAGCAAGGGAACGCTCGATCCGCACGCGGCGGCGCGGTTCCGTTCCGAAGCGAACTTCATGGGCAGGATCTCCTCGCATCCCTACATTCTTTCGGTGTATGAAAGCGGCGTCACCACCACGGGCAACGGATACACCGTGTTCGAATACGCTCCGGGAGGCAATTACAAGACCTTCCTGGAATCCAACAGGCTCAACGCAGACCAGATGCTCACCGTCGGCATCAATCTGGCGAGCGCCCTTTCCACAGCGCACCGCGAAGGCATCATCCACCGCGACATCAAGCCCAGCAATATTCTCATCAACACGCATGGCATGCCCATGCTTTCCGATTTCGGCATCGCGGGAACGATCTACGGGCGTCCCGGCATCGGCTACACCATCGCGTGGCTCCGCCGGAAGTGCTTGCAAAGAACGGCGGAGGCAACGAATCCTCCGATATTTATTCGCTGGGAGCGACGCTGTTCGCCATGCTGACGGGCCAGTCGCCATATGAATACGGCTATTTCGCGGCCCTTGGCTCGACCAGGGGCAAAGAACGCAGCGCTCTGCTGAGAAACATCATTCTCACCGATCCGCTCCCTAAGCTCAATAGGCCGGATATTCCCCCGCAAGTGGAGCGGATTTTACGCAAGGCGTTGAATAAAAACGCCGGAAGACAGATATTATTCCGCATACGATTTCGCGCGTGACATGCAGCGTGCGCAGCAGGAATTGTATGGCCATGCCACGCCGACCACGGTCGAAGGCGAACCGCCGTTCCCGCAAAATCTGTACGCACAGTCCCAGGCAAGCAGCCAGGCAGCCGCGGTTGTTCCAAAACAGCGCAACACTTGGGCCAAGCCTCTTGCGATTGTCGTTTCGGCGGTTGCCGCGATCACGGCCGTCGCGTTGGTGTTCGCGTATGTGATCTTGCCGAATATGGATTCGCTTCCGACAATAGCAGCGTGCAGATCGAGAATCCGGGAACGCACGATCAGGACAACGATTCGCCTGATTCGGCCATCACCACAAGTAGCGTGCCCAGTGTCGAGAATCTGGCCGGCTCATATTCCGCCGATGACAGCAGCGTGCAGTTCACATGGGTGAACCCCGACCCTCAGGACGGCGATTCGTACGCATGGTCGCTGGTAGGCGATGCAGGAGTAGACCCGAACGCCCAAGGAACCACCACCGACACGCGCATCAGCATCAAACCTGCCGACGGCTCGCAGACCTGCATCCAGGTGAGCCTCATCCGAGCGGACCGGCAGATGTCGCAGAATCCTGCGATCGCGTGCGCGGCCAAACCATAAGCATCACCATACTTCGCAACCGGACCGTCCAACGGCATATTTTCAATCGCAAACGGCATATACGGACCGATCACAACGACAATCGGAACATTCAGGGAAGAGCCAGGAATGGGCAAACGCAAGAACGGTGCCAACCAATCGGCGCAATCATATGAACGTCAACTACGTTTCGGATCAATGGTACGCAAACTGCTGTTGCCGTCGGGAAGCAGGCGGTGGATCACGCCGATCGTCATGCTGCTTCTGCTGCTGGGCATCATCGCGGGCGCGTTCATCGTCAGTTCGGTGACGCAACGGCATGTGCAGCTCGACGACGGCACCGTGTGGATCACCTCGTTGAAAGATCGCAAGGCCGCACGATTCAATGCGAAGAACAAGGATGTGAACGCCGGAGTCTCATCCGCAGCCTCCCGTTTCGACGTGGCACAGCATGATGGCGACACGGTGATCTCCGAAGGCACCAAAGCCAGCAATATCGCGGCTTCCACCATTAGCGAAACCGGCAACACCGCCATCAAAACGGATATCGAAACCATTATCGGAGGCGATACCGCGGCTTTCATCAACACCAAAACCGGCAATGTGTGGGTGGGATCCGCTTCCGATGTGAAATCCGTCAACCCCACCACCGACAAGCCGAACATGAAACTGGGATCCGGCGGAAAGATCGCGGTGACGCATGACGGAACCGTATACGGATACCGAGCTTCCGATGGCGCGGTGCTGAGCATCAAAGGGCCGCAGGGCACGCGTGAGCAAGTCGGCACGATCGAAGGCGCCCCGCACGCCGAATCGTTCACCATCATCGGCAAAACCCCAGTGGCGGCGGCGAAAAGCACCGTGTACTGGCCGCAGGGAAGCGCGACCATCAACCTGCAGGGCGATATGACGCTGCAGGCCCCCTCCACGGACGGCAAGCAAAACGGATGGGTGGCCGTGGCGACGCCGCGCGGACTCGCAACGGTGGATCTCAACACCAAAAAGACCGCGGAAACAACGAATTCCGGCAAGGGCGAAGCCGCCCAACCGGTGTCCACAGGCGGATGCGTGTTCGCCGCATGGGCGCAGAAAGCCAACAATTACGCCAAAGTGTGCTCCGTAGACGGCTCGGATACGGCATTCGACACCCTGACCAACATCAACGCCACTTCGGAACTGATATTCCGCACCAACCATCGCCTGGTCATACTCAACGACGTGGTCAACGGCAACGTCTGGAATCCACAGGAATCCACCAAGGTCATCAAAATCCAATGGAACAAGGTGGAAACCAAACAGTCGAAGCAACAGGAACAGAACAACGACAGCGCCAACAACCAGCATAATTTCAGCAAGACCTGCTCGTCGCAATCCGGCCAGATCAAAGCCGAAGACGATTCGTTCGGCGCGAGAACAGGATCGCAGCAGATCCTCGACGTGCTCCGCAACGACGAACAGACCGACTGCTCCGTACTGCGCATCACCTCGGTAAGCGCCCCCGACGGCGCCAACATCAGCGTTTCCCCCGTATACGACGGACGATATCTGCAGCTCGACGCCTCCGCGGCATCCGAAGGATCCGTATCGTTCAGCTATGAAATCTCCGACGGACGCGGGCAAACCTCCAACGCCAACGTGAACCTCACCTTGGTCGGAGGCGACGACAACGCGCCCCAGCAAACCGATACGCCACCGGAAATCGACGTGGAACAAGGAGCGACCTACACCACCAACGCATTGGGCAGCTTCTCCGATCCCGACGGCGACCCGCTCACCCTCGTATCCGCAACCCCGCAAAACACCGACCAGGTGACCGTTTCCACACGCGCCGACGGGCAGCTCGTGTTCAACGCGGGATCCATGTCTTCCGGACGCGCCGGCATCGAAGTGACCGTTTCCGACGGCCAGCAAACCGGCACCGGCATGGTGTATTTCTCAGTGAAACCGGCCAACACGCTGGCCGCGGTGATCGATCCGGCCGTCAAGCAGACCACGCCAGACACGCGCACCACCATCACGCTCAAACAATACGTGCATGGCACCTCGGCCGAACCCGCGCAGCTGACCGCCGTGGAACCCCATCCGGCGCATCCACCACCATGAACGCCGCCGACATGTCGTTCACCTTCAGCGCATCCAACCCCGGCACCTACTACGTGCCCTACACCATCACACAAGGATCCATCCCCTCGACCGGTCTGGCCCGCATCGAAGTGCAGGCCGTGGCCGGAGACTCCGCCAAACCCATCGCCGCCAACGACGTGGCACTGCTCGGCGCCGACAACACCGCAATCGTGGAACCACTGTCTAACGACGTCGACCCGATGGGCGGTGTGCTATCCGTGACCAACGTGACCGCCGACGCGGCAAGCGGCATCAAAACCGGCGTCGTAAGCAACAAGCGCGTCTACATCACCGCACGGCAGGTACCGACCGAGCCCGTGCAGATCACATACAGCGTCGCCAACGCGGCAGGCACGTCAACCGGCGTGATCGTACTGCAGCCACCGGCACTGACCACTTCCAACTCCGTGCCGAAAGCCGACAACATCACCACGCAGGTACGCACCGACGGCATCGTCTCCATCGACGTGCTCGACCACGTGACCTACTCCGACGGCACCACGGTAAGCCTGCAAAACGACCTGCAATACGACAAAAACACGTTCAAAGGACTCGTATTCGTATCAGGCAACACCGTACGATACCAAGCATCCGACCAAACCGGATCCTTCCCCGTAACGTACACCGTCAAAGACAATCTCGGCAACGCGGCATCCGCCACAATCACCATCAACGTGCATCAAAAAGACGCTTCCAACAAGGCTGCGCCAACACCATCCGACGTCGAGGCGCAAGTCGCGGCCGGCCAAAAAGTCCAGATCCCGATCACCTTGACCGGCATCGACGCCGACGGCGACGACGTGCAGCTGCTCGGTCTCGGCAACAAGGCGCCGACACTCGGACGCATCAGCGAAGTCGGCGCCACCTACCTGGTATACGAAGCCTATGCCGACTCCACAGGAACGGACACCTTCTCATACGCCGTCGAAGACTGGACCGGCCAACGATCCCAAGCGCAAATCCGCGTAGGCGTATTCACATCCGGCACCGACTCGGGCGTATACGCGCGCGACGACGAAATCACATTGCGCCCCAACACCGCAGCAACCGTGCCCGTGGCGCAAAACGACATCTCCGGAGACAACACCGACCTGGCCGTCAGCGAAAACGTCGAATCGCAAGACATCAGCAATGTGACCGTGGCGGACAATACGCTCGCCTTCACCACTCCTCAGCAGGCGGGCACCTATTACGTGGTGTATACGGTCAAAGACAAGGCAGGATTGTCCGACACCGCGACATTGACGGTGAACGTGGACGACAACGCCACCATCGAACCGCCGACAGCATACGACTACCGTGTGCCATCTTCCGCGACGATCGATAAGAAATCCATCGACGTGGACGTTTCGCAATGGATCGCGAACCCTTCCGGCAGCGCCGACGAACTGCAGGTGGCCGTGGATGATTCCGCCACCGACCATGCGCATGTCAAGGGCGGTGACAAGTCCACGACCATTAGCGTGGACTTGACGGATGAGGCGCGAGCCGTGCCGTACACCGTGACCAACACGACATACAACATCACGTCCACGGCGTTCATCCAAGTGCCCGCGTACGGCGTGTTCCCGCCGACCCTTCGACCGAAGGCGCCGGCATTGAAGGTGAACGCACGCGAGACGATCACCATCAATATCGCCGATTATGTGCGCGTGGGCGCAGGCAAGATCGCGTATGTGGACGGCGCCGATTCGGTGAGCGCCACGAAGGCCGCGGACGGAGACCTGTATGTGAACGACCAGACGTTGAAGTTCACCGCATCAAAGGATTATTCCGGTCCAGCGTCCATCACCTTCACCGCGGTGGATGGCAAACGCGACAAGAACGATAATGTGAAAATCATCAATTCGGCGGTGTTGACGTTGCCGATCACCGTGATCGGACGTGACATGCCCGCGCCGACGTTCTCCTCGTCCACCATTGACGTGGTCGCAGGAGAAAGCGCCGCCACCATCGATCTGACCGCGTTGACCCATTCGGCGTCCGACCTGTATGACGATGAGAAGCAGTACACGTATTCGGGTGGCACCGATTCCGACCAGGTGAGCGCCAAGGTGAGTTCGAACGGCAAGCTGACCGTGTCCGCCGACAAGACCGCTTCGCCGGGAACAACGGTGAGCGTGCCGATTTCGATTCAATATTCGAAGGGCACGGTGAGTGCGGGCGTCACGGTTCGTGTGACGGCCTCCAACAGGCCTTTGGCACGCATCAACGCGAAAACCGTGAAGGTCAAGGCAGGATCCAGTGAGGAAGTGAACCTGCTGTCCGATGCGTATAATCCGTTCCCCGATTCCGCATTGACCGTGACCGGATGCACGTCCGATGGCGCGTCGAAGCTGACCGTGGACTGCCCGTCCAACCGGTGTGGTGTCGATCAACGCCGCGTCCGATATCGGCGCGAGCACCAACAAGGTGATCGTCAACGTGCGCGATGCCACCAATACGAAGGAACGTGAGGTGACGGGCACCATCAACGTTCGGTGATGGACAAGCCGGATGCGCCGCTGCTCTCCCCCATCGCCGGAGACCCGCAGGATGGCGCGGTGAATCTGAGTTGGACGGCCGGCTCTTCGAACGGCAGTCCGATCAGCGAATACAAGGTGTCGTGGGGCGGCGACGGTTCCGGCGAGAAATCGTGCGGATCCGTGACCTCCTGCCAAATCACCGGCTTGAAGAACGGCAAGACGTACTCGTTCAAGGTGCAGGCCAAGAATGAGGTCGGCTGGTCGAAGGAGTCGAATGGCGTGGAAGGCACGCCTGACAAGCTTCCGGACGCGCCGACCGATGTGAAGGCCGAAGCTAGCAAGAACACCATCACTGTCACATGGAAGGCTTTGGAGGGTAATTTCTCCGCCGTCGACAAGTATCAGGCGACGTTGAGCGGTCCGAATGTGGCGAATCCGGTCCAGGAAGTCACTGGCACCAGCATCACGTTCAAATTCGACGACAATGCGATCACCGACGGCGCATCCTATACCGCCACGGTCAAGGCGCATAACAAAGTGAACTGGAGCCAGCCCTCCACGGCATCCAATGCCGTTTCGCCTTGGGGTACGCCTGACAATCCGACTATTTCCGCCGATCAATCAGGCGACAAGATCGTGGTGAGAGGACGGATCAATGACGCACGTAACTCGAAATACCAGTCGATTACGGTAAGCATCGAGGGCGAAGACAAATCCGTGGAGACAAGCGCCAAGGATTATTCCGTCGAATTCGACATTAAGAACGAGTGGTACTACAGAAAACTTAAGCCGACGATTACCGTGGTTACGGAACGCAGTGGCTCATTGCGCAACGAAGCGTCCGTTTCGACTTTCACAGCAGTCGATCCTCCAACCAATGTGAAGCTGGAACTCAACAACAACACATGTGTGGCGACCTGGTCCAGAAAAGGTGGACGCGTCACAGGTTTCGTTGTAAAGGCCAAGGGTTATTACGATGATGATGTTCATGAGAGCAGAGCCGAATGGCCGCTTTCCGGTGATTGGAGCACCTGCGATACGGTAAGCGTGCAACAGTACTTCATCGACACCTCACATCTCAGCGACCCAGCAATCGCTACCGATAATACCGTCGGCAACAAAAAGCCAGCGGAAATCACACTGCCATCCTCATTGACGTGGGATACACAGAACGCCAACATCATTCATGTCAATGGCGGTAGTTGGGAGGCCCACGGGCGAAGTGTCAAAGGCCAGATCGTCATCACTCCGGCAGGGGAAAGCTCGCATACCTACGATTGGCCAGCTAACGGCACACTGGATGTTTCCGACATCACCAGTCCTTCCGGTACCAGATGCGATTGGGAGGTTCGCGTGATCACCACTGCCGGGGAACCAGAAATCAATGCGACCAAGAAAAGCTCTGATCCCGTGACCGGAGTCCGATACGAGGAGAAACCCCCGATCCGGAACCGGGACCAACCCCTGATAATGGAGAGACGCAATCCTCGATAGACACCAATGCTTCAGCCATCTCATTACGAACAGGGTTGGCAGGAAAACAGGCGCGAGGCATCTCATTCACCGTCAAATAAGCAAATTCAACATCACAACCAATCATCAATACGATCAAATAGAAGCAACCAAGGAGTACCTATGAGCAACGAAAAACGACGACGCCACCCAGCTGGGTTCCATTGGGCGCCATATGAGCAAGCCGCAACAGCCCGGCAATCCGCAGGCACGCCCCGCATTCCAAGCTCCAAGCCTGCCGACGCATCCGCAGGAACAGGACGGAGACGAAGAGGGCACGGTACTCAGCACGCATAACGCTACCCACTACGCCGCCAACACGTTCGACGCCGACGAGGAGGGCACGGTACTCAGCACGCATAACGCAACTCCTTCCAGGCCGACGAGGCCTACGGTTCCAATGGCGCAGCCATGCAGGCGCAACCGACGCAATCCGCTCCAACACAACAGCCGCTACCACAATCGCAATCGGCTCCCGTAATGGCAACGCGCCAATTCCCGCAGACTACGGCACCAAGCGTCAAGCCCGCGCAGCCGGCCATGGCTTCTTCCATGATGTCCGCGCCGCAGGCCGACATCACCGAATTCCATGAACTGTTCGCCCAACTGGTCGGCAACGTCTCCCAAGTCGTGGTCGGCAAGGAACAGCCGATCCGCCAATGCGCCACCGCCATGATCGTCGGTGGCCACATTCTGCTCGAAGACAATCCGGGGACCGGCAAAACGCAGCTGGCCCGCGGCCTCGCCAACTCCATCGACATGTCGTTCAAACGTATCCAGTTCACTCCGGATCTGCTGCCGTCCGACGTGGTCGGCGTAACCTACTACGACCAGAAGAACGGCGAATTCGAATACCGCGAAGGTCCGATTTTCGCATCCATCGTGCTCGCCGACGAAAATCAACCGAGCCTCGCCAAAAAACGCAGTCCGCACTGCTCGAGGTCATGGAAGAGCAGAAAGTCACCGTCGACGCGAAAACCCATGCGGTACCGCAGCCGTTCATGGTCATCGCCACCCAGAACCCCCATCGAGCAACTCGGCACCTACAAACTGCCTGAGGCGCAGATGGACCGTTTCCTCATCAAAACAACCATCGGCTATCCGAGCCATGACGTAAGCGTGAACATCCTCAAGCAGGTCAACGTCACCGACCGTGCCTCCACCGTACATGCGGTGCTCACCGGCAACGACGTGCTGCGCATGCGCGCCATCAGCGAAACCGTGCGTCTCGACGACGCGATCATCGAATACATCGTGCGCTTGGTGGAAGCGACGCGCCACAACGAACGCATCCAAGTCGGATCGTCCATGCGAGGCGCGCTCGCACTGACCCGATGCGCCCGCGTGTGGGCCGCGTCCAGCAATCGCGGATACGTGGTGCCCGACGATGTGAAGCAACTGGCCGTCGCCGTGCTCGCACACCGCATCACGCTCACCGCGGAGGCCACATTCGCGGGATCCACCCCCGAACAGATGATCGAACAGATCCTCAATGAAGTGCCTTCACCGACCGTGGGCGCCACCGCCTGAAACGCACGGCGCAGCCAGCCGCGTACGACACGGCACACGCAAAGCGCACACCCCACACGAAACGTTCGTAAACCCCCGAAAGGTCAAGCATGCGACAATCCAAAACCATGCAGCGCAGGAGAACCATGCAACGATCCCTGCGTCGCATCAAGCATCGCATCAAACGACTGGTCACCTCATACGTGTCGCCGCTCGGATGGGCCGTGACCGGACTCGCCATCGCCTCACTCATAGCGTTCACAATCCTCAGCTGGCATGAACTGCTGACCATGGCGATCGTGTTCGCATGCATGATGGTCGCCGCCATCATGCTGTCGCTCGGCAACACGTCGTTCACCGCCACCATAGACGTGTCCAGCAGGCGCGTCACCGTGTCAGACACGGTGAAAGTCGATGTGTGCGTCGACAATCCAGGGCGCACGCCAACCACATCAGCACGCGGCGACCTGCCCATCGGAGACAGCCACGAACGATTCGCCATCCCCATGCTCGCCGCCGGCCAATCACGCCAAACCACCGTGGAATTCACCGCCGTCTCCCGCGCGGTACTGCCGGTCGGTCCCCTGTCCATACGCAAAGGCGACCCATTCGGACTCGTACGACACGAAAAAGAAACTTGTCGACCAAATCAACGTGTTCATCCACCCGAAAACCCGTTTATGCTGAACACACTCAACGCCGGAATTCCGCGAGATCTCGAAGGCCAGCCAAGCGGCGAAATCGTCGACGACGACCTCGATTTCTACGGACTGCGTGAATACGAGCCAGGCGACGACGTACGCAACGTGCACTGGCTCAGCTCCGCAAAACAGGCGCACTGATGATCCGTCAATACGAGGCGACCCGACGCACCGACACCGCATTGACCATCAGCGTGAACCCCGACGACTATGTGAGCTCCGACGAATTCGAACTGGCGGTATCCGTCCATGCCTCCATCGGCGTGCAATGCCTGCTCCAAAACCGACCGGTGACCTCACACGCGGGAACCGAACACATCATGCCACGCAACTCCACGGAATTCCTTGACGGCTGCAGCGCCATCTCCCCCGATATCAGCGACAATCCGAATCTGGCGCAAACCACCCTCGCCCATGCCCCCGACTCATCGTTCTACTACATCACCGTCGGCAGGCTCAAAAACATCGACGAAATCAAACACATGCGCTCGCACTCCCCCGATCCGCAACCTGCGTGGTACTGCAAACCGCCATCGGACAGCCACGCGCCATCAAACGATACGCCGATTTCACCCTGGCGACCGTAGGAAACCTAGACGATCTCCCAATGATCATGGGGGTACTGGAATGAGCACCACAGGACTTTCCACCCACAACACCAACACCGGCGACACCGACCGCACCACCGGATTCGGCAACACCTTCACCGGAACCGGCACCGGCTCATGGGCCGACTCCACACACTCCGTCATCTGGATGTCACGCGACGGCAAATCACAGGCACTCCCCTACCTACGCCGGACACGCGCCTCGCAATACGCAAGCCTGCTCGTCGCAGCCCTACTCACCCTCGCCGCCGCCAGCAACCTCATCGACGTCTACGGATCGGCCACATCCTGGGCGCTCGCCGCCATTCCGGCCACCATCATCGGATCTCTCGTGGCGCTCGCAGGCACGGTTCCGGCACTTCGTCTCTGGTGGCAGATGCTGTTCATGGCCGTCGCCCAGCTGGTTGTCGGCCCTGTACTGTTCCTCAACGACACCACCATCGCCCATATTGTTCCGACCTTGCGCACGCTTACACAAGGCTGGATGAACATGCTCGGATCGTTCAAATTCATTCTGTCGGTCGAACCTCCTACCGGTACCGCCGATGGCTGTTTGCTGGCCGTATGGACCATCTGCCTGTGGTTCGCGCTACTGACCGGCATTTTCGCAGTGACTGAAGATGGCCGATTCACCATGATCGCCATTATTCCCGTTACCGCCAATCTTGCGATTTGCGCGCTGCTCGGCTCATCTTCCGGCTATTACCGCATGTTCGTAGGCACCATAATGGCGCTCATATTGGTGATTTGGATCAGCGCACGTTGGAAATTACTGGAATTGGGACGTTGGCTCAGTTCATCGTGATCGTGGTGCTTTCCGTCGCATTGGCGATTGGAGGATGCCTCGTCGTCGATCAGGACCGCACCATTCTGCGCGACCATTATGATCCGCCGCTTAGCCCGTACAATTACACCAGTCCGTTAAGCGGCATGCGCTCGTACATTACAAACAGTAAGGACGACGTGCTCCTCACCGTCGAAAACCTGCCCGCTGGATCAAGCGTGCGACTAGCGGTCATGGACCGTTTCGACGGCAACGTATGGAATCTGTCCGACTCCACCATGTCGTCGGACTCCTCCAATTACCGACGTGTCGGCACCTCCATCACCAACAATGCCGAAGGCAAGAAATTCACCGCCACATTCACCGTGGACAAAGGACTCAGCGACTACTGGCTGCCCATGGCCGGAGCCGCATCCAGCGTGACATTCGACAACAGCGAAAACTCCGACTCGTTCTACTACAACAGCGACACCATGTCGGCCATCTACCCCTCACGCACCTCCGAGGTCTCACCTACACGAAACCGGCATCATGCCAACGGTTCCCACCGACAAACAGATCGCCAAAAACAGACGCGGCCGCCATCAGCCAGCCAAAAGCCGAAGATGTGCCCGACTGCGTAGACAAACTCGCCACAGCCATCGCCGGAGGCCAATCCAAAGGCGGCGAAGCAGCCCAGGCCTTAGCCGAAAAGCTCAAAGAATCCGGCTGGTTCTCACACGGATTAAGCGGCGACTACCCGTCAACCGCAGGCCACGGCAACTACCGCATCGACCAACTGCTCGCCGGAACGGCCATGGTCGGAGACAGTGAACAATACGCCTCCGCCATGGCATTGATGGCACGCAGCCTAGGTCTTCCCAGCCGTGTGGTACTCGGATTCCTGCCAAAAGACGACGAAGGTGAAATCAGCGAAAGCCGCACCGAAGAACAAGGAACAACCACCATCACGAAATTCACCGGCAACGACGTGACCGCATGGGTGGAAATCAAACTGGACGGCTACGGTTGGGTGGCATTCTATCCAACGCCAAAGGAAACCAAAGTCCCCGACGAAAACCAGAACCTCACCCCACCGAATCCGCAAACCCTGGTACGCCAGCCCCCGGTACCACTCACCGACCCGCTACGCGACGACACCCAGGCCAAAGGCAAGTCCTCAATCGGCGGAAGCATGGCCGACGAAACCTCAGCCAACCTGTTCTGGCAGCATTTCGGCAGAATCGCAAGAAAAGTAGCCATCTACGGAAGCCCTCTATGGACGCTGCTCATCATATGCGGTCTCCTGCTCGCCATCAAAGCGATCGCACTGGCACGATCAAGAAAACACGGCAGCACGCAGCAGCGTGTGGCAGCCGGCTGGCAATCGGTCGCCGCGCTCGCACGGCAAAGCGGACTCGACATTCGAGGCACACGCAGCGAACAGGCGGTTTCGATCGCGAATCAGATGGATATTTCCCGCGAGACCTTGCTCGCTTTGGGCGCGCAAGCCGATTACGCGGCCTTCTCCGGTAATTTCGTCAACGAAGAGCATGTGCAGCAGTATTGGCGCGATATTACGCAGGAACGCAAGTACATGCTCAAGTCATTGCCGACGTTACGCCGATGGCGTGCCAAACTTTCGCTTGCCGACGTTTTCCACTTCCGCAGCAACCGCAGCGGGCGGAACAACGGCAGCGATCGGAAGCACAATCGTAAGAAAGGACGGGACTCATGATCTTCCGTAGCATCGAGGCCGGCCTGAATAGCAATGTCGGGTGCAAAAGAAAAAACAACCAAGACAACGCTCTCGCCAGCCGTGGCGTATATGTCGTATGCGATGGCATGGGCGGCGGCAAAGGCGGCGAGCGGGCCAGCGCACAGGTGGCGGCATGTTTCTCGCAGCTTGCCGAACAGCCGTCGCGCAACCGTACGTCCATCGAACATGCGTTGAGCCAATCGCAGCAACAGGTGCTCGAACTGGCCAGGAGCTTGGCGGCATCGCCGGAACCACCATCACCGGCGTGGTGCTGCCGACTCGCGTTGAAGATAGCGTGCATGAACAAGCCATCGATGAGTACTGCTACGTCATCAATGTCGGAGATTCACGCACCTACCATATGCGCGCCGATGCGGAAGGCCATTGGATGGCGGAGTCGCTGACCCGGATCACACGTGACCATTCCAAACGGCAGAACGCCATCGACACCGGCGAAATGCTACCGGACGAGGCGAACCGATGCATACCGCGCAATATCATCACCCAATGCGTCGGCGCTCCTGACGGCATTCAGCCGGACTGGTATGCGGCGCGCTCCACGGGACGTTTCATCATCTGCTCGGATGGCCTGCACACGCAGATCGATCGGGAACTGCTCGCCGATGTGGCGGCCGCATATGGCGATCCGCAAGTCGCCGCGGATATGCTGGTGCAGTCCGCGCTCGACGCGGGCGGCAACGACAACGTCACCGTGATTGTGCTTGATATATGCGGCAAATCATCGGATTATTCGGCAAATGACGATTGGAACGTCAGCAAAATCGACGATCACGAGGATATCGGCGATTTACAGGAAAGCACATTGCAAACGTTACGTGCCGTCCAATAATGCGCATGTTCCCGCAATGACAATCGTCAATAATCGGATTTGTCACGTTATATCAGCGTATTCAATACAATATTTACAGAACACGAGATAAGGAGATCATGATGGTCGATTTCGATGCCGCGGTGGCGGCCGTGCAGGATCCGAACGCAGATCCCGTGTTTCTGGCGAAAATCGCTTACGAAAATCCGGAATTCGGCGCGAATGTGGTTGCCAATCCGCGTGCGTATCCGGGTCTGAAACGTTGGGTCGCCCAATTCGGCGATGAGCGCGCACGACAGCAGCTGGTCGCGATGGGGTGGCCGGTTCCGCAGGAAGGCGTTATGCGGAGGAATACCGAAACCACTCCGGAACAGGCACAGCAATCCCTAACGCAAGCGCAGTATCAGCAGCCGCAGCAAGCGTCGGAAGCGCAGTATCAGATGCAATACCAACCACCGGCAGCGACCAATACCAGTCTGGATCGTTCATGGAAGCGTCGGCATCGAATATGGCGAGCGACGTTTCAACGGAATACGTCGACCCGTATGCCAATCCAGCGGATTTGTCGGAAGTGGCCGATTATTCTTCGGCCCAGCCGCAATACGATCAGCCGCAATATGACGGGCAGCCGTACGCGGACAACGCCCAGTACGCCATGCAGCCGCAGGAACCGGCCGTGTCGAATAGCGGTTTTACCGCGGAATTGGCCATGACCACGCAAGACAAGATGCTGATGGCCCAGATCGCGAGCGAGGCTCCGGAGCTGCACCCCTTCCTCGCACGCAATCCAAACATCTACCCGGATCTGCTTGACTGGCTTGCCGGTCTCAATGATTCCGCCGTCACGCGGCCATCCGCCTGCGCCAGTAGCAAACAGTCAGTCAGCAAGCACCAGTCGACAGGCAACGAATCGCAATAGTCGAAGAGGGCTGTACGCGCATCCTCACGCATACAGCCCTCTTCGGCTCTCGATATCGTTCATTGTCGCACCGTCATTTCACTCATTCCAAACCTTGCGGTTTGACGGCATACTTGGCGATGCGAAAACAACGTCTCAATCAACGCTGTTCGAGCGTGAAAAACTGGTCTCCGATACGAACCGTGCAAGGTACCTCAAACTTTATTGGCTCGTGCTCGACCTTGGTCTCCTCATCGCCTTGAATAATGTACGTGCCATTAAGCGATCCGTAATCCTCAATCCACAACGTGCCATCCTGATCGAAGCTGATCGCCGCATGATTACGTGAGATGGTGCGCGTCGGATCCTCCAACTTCACGAATTTCGCACCTTCCGGCACTTCAGCGGAAGGCTTGCGCCCCAGCAGCACACCCATATCGACGATCACTTCCTGGCCGGTCTGCTCGTTGTAAAGCACATACTCCAGCTTCGGCTGCTTCATGGTGAACGCCGAAGACAGCACCGTGCCATCCCAGTCGATGTCATCATCGTCATTGACCGGTTCGACGTCGGACGGTTCCAGCGCCGCGGCAGCCTGTTCCACCGGCTGTATGTTCGCCGCATACGATTCCGCGGATTCCTGCACATTTTCCAATGCTTGGAATGCTTGGGATTCCGGTGATTCGTATGTTGGCTGCGATGTTGGCTGCGACTGCGCAGCCTCCGCCATGGCGGGCTCAACGAGAGAAGACATTACTGTGGCATCATCGTCATACCAACCTGGTTCAGGTGGAGGCGGATATGGAAGAAAGCTCATACCTTCATTGTAATTTGCCATGCGATTTTGCGATGAAGATATCCGCTCTGCAATACGTACGGTTCCGCAATAGGCTGACTGTTGTCGTAGAGATCGCAGCAACTGCAGTTCCGCATTAAAAAATAGTTCCGCATTAAAAAAAATGGGGATCAGCTGTTTCCAGCCAATCCCCATTCATGTATTGAGATGATTTCAGACGTTATGCCATTCCATCATCGCTTTTCGGATCACAGGGTGTCGCCCAAATCCATCTGACCGCCATTGTCGTCCAGGAAGTCATCCGGATTGAAGTCGTCGCCGAGCTTCAGATCTCCGAAGTCGATGTTCGAGAAGTCGACTTCGGACAGATCGGCGTCGCCGAAGGCGGCATCGGACTCGTCGCCACCCAAACCGAAGTTCGGGTAGATGGTGTCGCGAATGGCCTTGTCAGGCTCGACCACGGCGTTACGGTAACGGGCAAGGCCGGTACCTGCCGGGATGAGCTTACCGATGATGACGTTCTCCTTGAGGCCCTTGAGGTCATCGACCTTCTGGCTCAGAGCGGCTTCGGTAAGCACGCGGGTGGTCTCCTGGAAGGAAGCCGCGGACAACCAGGAATCGGTTGCCAGCGAGGCCTTGGTGATGCCCATCAGCTCCGGACGACCGGCAGCAGGCTTGCCACCTTCCTTCACGGCCTCATATTGGCGGCCTTGAAGCGGGCCTGATCCACCAGTTCACCCGGAAGAAGGTCGGTATCGCCGGAATCGATCACCGTGATACGACGCAGCATCTGGTGCACGATGACCTCGATGTGCTTATCGTGGATATCCACGCCCTGGGAGCGGTACACGGTGTGCACTTCCTCCACAATGTTCACCTGGGCAGCACGCGGGCCGAGGATGCGCAGGATCTTCTTAGGATCGACGGAGCCTTCGATCAGCTGGGTGCCGGCTTCGACATGATCGCCGTCCTTGACCATCATCGGGGCGCGACGGGTCACCGGGTAGGCGATCGGCTCGACGGAATCGTCGTCCGGCTTCAGGATGACCTGACGGCCGCGCTCGGTGTCTTCCACCTTGACCACGCCAGCGAACTCTGCGATCGGGGCCTCACCCTTCGGAGTACGGGCTTCGAAAAGCTCAGTAACACGAGGGAGACCCTGGGTGATATCGGATGCGGAAGCAACGCCACCGGAGTGGAAGGAACGCAGCGTCAGCTGGGTACCAGGCTCGCCGATGGACTGTGCGGCCACGATGCCAACGGCCTCGCCGACATCCACCAGCTTGTTGGTGGCCAGCGACCAGCCATAGCACTTGGCGCACACGCCGCGCTTGGATTCGCAGGTAAGCACGGAACGGGCCTTGACCTCTTCCACGTCGTGGGCAACAAGATCGTTGAGCACGTCCATGGACAGCGCGTCACCGGCCTTGTACAGCACGGTCTCGCCGTCGGCGGGATCGATCACGTCGGTTGCGAGCAGACGGGAGTACGGACCGCCATCGGCGGCCTTGACCAGATGCAGGTTGCCTTCAGCATCACGCTCGCCGACCTTCATCGTCAGGCCACGCTTGGTGCCGCAATCCTCTTCGCGCACGATTACGTCCTGGGAAACGTCCACCAGACGACGGGTCAGGTAGCCAGACTCTGCGGTACGCAGTGCGGTATCGGCCAGACCCTTACGTGCACCGTGCTGGGAGATGAAGTATTCCAGCACGGACAGGCCGTCACGGTAGTTGGACTTCACCGGTCGAGGAATGATCTCGCCCTTCGGGTTAGCCACGAGGCCTCGCATGCCTGCGATCTGGTTGATCTGCATCATGTTTCCTCGTGCACCGGACTGCACGATGATAGCCAGGTTGTTCTTGGAGTCGAAGTGCTCCTCGACCGCCTCAGAAACCTCGCTGGTGCACTTGGTCCACAGGTCGATGAGTTCCTGACGGCGCTCCTCTTCGGTGAGCATACCGATTTCGTAGTTCTCGTTGACCTTGTCGGCTTCGGCTTCGTACTTCTCGATGTACTCGTCGCGCTCGGACGGCTGGATACGTCGGAGAACGCGAAGGACACACCGGACCACGGTGCGCGGGTGAAGCCCATATCCTTCAGCGCGTCCAGCGTTGCCGCCACCTGTGCGGTGGAGTAACGGGTTGCGATGTCGTCGACGATCTTGCTCAGACGCTTCTTCGGAGCCTGATCGTTCACGAACGGGTAATCCACCGGCAGCGTGCTGTTGAACAGAATACGGCCATAGGAGGTTGCGAAAAGCACGGAACCATCATGGAAGCGCTCTTCCTTCACCACGGCCGGGCTGCCCGATTCCGGATCGACGACTTCGATTTCGCTCGGCTCCCAGCCCTTCGGCAGCACAAAGTCTTCCGGAAGGCGGATAAGCACCTTGGCCTGCATGTCGATCTCATGCTTGTCGAGGGCCATTTCGGCCTCTTCCAGCGAGGAGAACACGCGGCCCTGACCCTTGGCACCGTCGATGACGGTGGTCAGGTAGTACAGACCGAGGATCATATCCTGGCTCGGCATGGTCACGGTGTGGCCGTCAGCCGGCTTCAGAATATTGTCGGAAGCCATCATCAGGGAGCGTGCTTCAGCCTGGGCTTCAGCGGACAGCGGCAGGTGGACTGCCATCTGATCGCCATCGAAGTCGGCGTTGAATGCGGCGCAGGCAAGCGGCGGCAGGTGGATGGCCTTGCCTTCCACCAGAATCGGCTCGAATGCCTGAATACCCAGACGGTGCAACGTAGGTGCACGGTTCAGGAGCACCGGATGCTCGGCGATGACCTCTTCGAGCACGCCCCACACTTCGGAGTCGCCGCGGTCCACGAGACGCTTGGCGCTCTTCATGTTCTGGGCATAGTTGAGGTCGACAAGCGCTTGATGACGAACGGCTTGAACAGCTCGAGGGCCATCGGCTTCGGCAGACCGCACTGGTGCATGCGCAGGGACGGACCGACCACGATCACGGAACGGCCGGAATAATCCACACGCTTACCGAGCAGGTTCTGACGGAAACGACCCTGCTTACCCTTGAGCATGTCGCTCAGGGACTTCAGCGGACGGTTCGAAGCGCCGGTGACCGGGCGGCCACGACGACCGTTGTCGAACAGGGAATCGACGGCTTCCTGCAGCATGCGCTTCTCGTTGTTGAGCATGATTTCAGGAGCGCCGAGCTCGATCAGTCGCTTCAGACGGTTGTTACGGTTGATCACACGACGGTAGAGGTCGTTGAGATCGGAAGTGGCGAAACGGCCACCGTCGAGCTGCACCATCGGGCGCAGATCCGGCGGAATAACCGGAATCACGTCGAGCACCATGGCCTCCGGCTTGTTACCGGTGGTCAGGAAGGCGTTGACGACCTTCAGACGCTTCAGGGCGCGGGCCTTGCGCTGGCCGGTACCGGTGTCGATCTCTTCGCGCAGCTGCTTGGAAGCGGCTTCAAGATCGAAGTCCTGCAGGCGCTTCTTAATGGCTTCGGCGCCCATGCAGCCTTCGAAGTAATCGCCGTAGCGGTCTTCCATCTCACGCCACAGGTCGACGTCGCCTTCCATGTCGCCCGGCTTCAGGTTCTTGAAGCGGTCGAACACGGCGCTCAGACGCTGGATCTGCTCGTCGAAACGAACGCGGATGGCGGCCATTTCACGCTCGGCGCTGTTGCGCAGCTTGGCGCGTGCGGAGCCCTTGGCTTCGCCTTCGGCCTCAAGTTCAGCCAGATCGGCTTCGACCTTCTTGGCACGCTCTTCGATTTCCGCGTTGCGGCGCTTCTCCAAGTTGGCGATATCGTTGTCGAACTCGTCCTGCAGACCCGGAAGATCCTCATGACGCTGTTCCTCATCGACGCTGGTGACCATGTAGGCGGCGAAGTAGATGACCTTTTCCAGATCCTTCGGAGCGATGTCCAGCAGGTAGCCCAAACGGGACGGAACACCCTTGAAGAACCAGATGTGGGTCACCGGAGCGGCAAGCTCGATATGGCCCATGCGCTCACGACGAACACGGCTCTTGGTGACTTCCACACCGCAGCGTTCGCAGACGATGCCCTTGAAGCGCACGCGCTTGTACTTGCCGCAGGCGCATTCCCAGTCGCGGGTAGGTCCGAAGATCTGCTCGCCGAACAGGCCGTCTTTCTCCGGTTTCAGGGTACGGTAGTTGATGGTTTCAGGCTTCTTGACCTCACCGTGGCTCCAGTTACGGATATCGTCGGCGGTGGCCAGGCCAATCCTCAGTTTGTCAAATGCGTTGACGTCCAGCACTCTATTGTCCTGTCTATCGATTCTTAATGCTTAATCACGTTCATCAGCTGGTCGCGCCGCGCTGTCAGGCAACGCGACCAGCCTTGGGATCACTGGAATTCAGGTTCTTCCACAACCTGGTCTTCCTTGGCGGCCGCGTCAGGACGTGCGCCAATGTTGAAGCCCAAATCGTCGGAGGAAGTAGACGGATCATCGTCCTCGTCCTTCATGTCAATGGCCACGCCTTCGGCGTTGAGCACTTCGACGTTCAGAGACAGGGACTGCATTTCCTTAAGCAGCACCTTGAAGGATTCCGGAATGCCTGCCGGCGGCAGGTTGTCGCCCTTCACGATGGCGCCGTAGACACGCACGCGGCCGTCGACGTCATCGGACTTGGTGGTCATCATTTCATGCAGCGTGTAGGCGGCGCCATAGGCCTCGAGGGCCCACACTTCCATCTCGCCGAAACGCTGGCCACCGAACTGAGCCTTACCGCCCAACGGCTGCTGGGTGATCATGGAGTACGGGCCAGTGGAACGCGCGTGGATCTTGTCGTCGACCAGGTGGTGCAGCTTCAGCATGTACATGTAGCCAACGGAGATCGGCTTCGGATACGGTTCGCCGGTACGGCCGTCGAACAGCACAGCCTTGCCGTCGTCGCCGACCAGCTTGTTGCCGTCGCGATCCGGAAGGGTGCAGGACAGCAGGCCCTTGATGGTTTCCGGACGAACGCCGTCGAACACCGGAGTTGCCACCGGAGTGCCCGGCTCGCCCTTTTCGGCGCCCTGCGGAATGTACTTCTTCCAAGCGGCTTCGGCATCCGGATCAAGGGAGATGTCCCAGCCGGCGTGCGCGATCCAGCCCAAGTGCAGTTCCAGCACCTGGCCAAGGTTCATTCGAGAAGGCACGCCCAGCGGGTTCAGCATGATGTCGACCGGAGTACCGTCGGCAAGGAACGGCATATCCTCTTCCGGCAGAATGCGGGAGATAACACCCTTGTTGCCGTGGCGGCCAGACAGCTTGTCGCCCTGGGTGATCTTACGATGCTGCGCGATGTAGACGCGGATCATCTGGTTCACGCCGTTCGGCAGCTCGTCGCCGTCTTCCTCGGCATCCTCGCGAGTGATCTCCTTGACGGCGATCACAGTACCGGTTTCGCCGTGAGGCACGCGCAGCGAGGTGTCACGCACCTCGCGGCTCTTCTCGCCGAAGATGGCGCGGAGCAGACGCTCTTCCGGAGTCAGCTCGGTCTCGCCCTTCGGGGTGACCTTGCCCACCAGAATGTCGCCGGCTTCGACCTCGGCACCGATGCGAATGATGCCACGCTCGTCGAGGTTGGCCACCGCGTCCTCGCCGACGTTCGGCAGATCGCGGGTGATCTCTTCGGCACCCAGCTTGGTTTCGCGGGCGTCGATCTCATATTCCTCGATGTGGATGGAGCTCAGGGTGTCGTCCTGCACGAGACGCTGGGAGATGATCACAGCATCCTCGTAGTTGTAGCCGTTCCACGGCATGAAGGCGATGAGCAGGTTCTTGCCCAGTGCCATTTCGCCCTTCTGGGTGGCCGGACCATCAGCAAGCACGGTACCGGCTTCCACACGTTCGCCGTCGTGGATCAGCGGAACCTGGTTGTAGCAGGTGGTCTGGTTGGAACGCAGGAACTTGGCCAGCTTGTAGGAGCTGGTGGTGCCGTCGTCGTTCATCACACGGATGATGTCGGCGGAAACATACGTCACCACACCCGGCTTCTCAGCCAGAATGACATCGCCGGAATCGACGGCCGCACGCCATTCGGCACCGGTGCCCACCAGCGGGCGCTCGGATTCGATCAGCGGCACTGCCTGACGCTGCATGTTGGTACCCATCAGCGCTCGGTGGCCCTCATCGTGCTCCAGGAACGGAATCAGGGAGGCGCCGACGGAAACCATCTGACGCGGGGAAACGTCCATGTAGTCAACGGAGCTGACGGGCACATCGACTGCTTCTTCTTCGCCGACTCGGGCAAGAGCCTGCTTCTTGACGAAGTTGCCGTTCTCGTCGAGTTCCTGGTTGGCCTGTGCGATCACGTGCTCGGCATCGCGGTCTGCGGTCATGTATTCGACCTCGTCGGTCACATGGCCGTTGATGACCTTACGGTACGGGGTCTCGATGAAGCCGAACGGATTGATGCGGCCGAAGGTTGCCAGAGAACCGATAAGACCGATGTTCGGACCTTCAGGAGATTCGATCGGGCACATACGGCCGAAGTGGGACGGGTGCACGTCTCGCACTTCCATGGATGCGCGGTCACGAGACAGACCGCCAGGGCCCAGAGCGGACAGACGACGCTTGTTGGTGACGCCTGCCAACGGGTTGTTCTGATCCATGAACTGCGACAGCTGGGAAGTTCCGAAGAACTCCTTGATGGTGGCGTTCACCGGACGAATGTTGATCAGGGACTGCGGGGTGATGGCCTCCGGATCCTGGGTGGTCATACGTTCGCGGACCACACGCTCCATACGGCTCAGACCGGTACGCAGCTGGTTCTGGATCAGTTCGCCGACCTGGCGGATACGACGGTTGCCGAAATGATCGATATCGTCGACGTCCACGCGCAGATCCACATCCTGGCCGTCACGCTTGCCCGGGAACTTGGTGTCGCCGGCATGCAGGGTGACCAGGTACTTGATGGTGGAGATGATGTCTTCGCGAGACAGGCTGCGATCGTTGACATCCTTTTCCAGACCAAGCTTGCGGTTGATCTTGTAACGGCCAACGCGGGCCAGATCGTAACGCTTGGTGTTGAAGTAGAAGGAATCCAGCAGGTTGCGGCCAGCTTCCGGCGTCGGGGTGTCGGCCGGGCGGATCTTGCGGTACAGATCGGTCAGAGCCTCGTCCTGGGTCTGCACGGTCTCCTTGGCAAGCGCGTCCATAACCAGCGGGTAATCCCTGAACGCATCGGCGATCTCATCCTTGGTCATGCCGATGGCCATGAGGAACACGATGGCGGACTGCTTGCGCTTGCGGTCCACGCGCACGCCAAGCACGTCACGCTTGTCGATCTCGAACTCAAGCCATGCGCCACGGCTCGGGATGATCTTCGCGCCGAAGACTCCTTGTCGGAAGTGCGATCCTGGCTGCGGTCGAAGTACACGCCCGGAGAACGCACCAGCTGAGACACGATCACTCGCTCGGTACCACCGATGATGAAGGTGCCGTGCGGGGTCTGCAGCGGGAAATCGCCCATGAACACGGTCTGGGACTTGATTTCGCCGGTGTCGCCGTTTTCGAATTCAGCGTTCACATACAGCGGCGCGGAGTAGGTGTAATCCTTCTCCTTGCACTCCTGCACGGTGTGGCGCGGTTCTTCGAAATACGGATCGGAGAAGGTCAGGCTCATGGTCTGAGCGAAGTTCTCGATCGGTGAGATCTCCTGGAAGACCTCATCAAGACCGGAGGTGTGGGGCACGGTGTTGGTGCCGTTCGCCAGATCCTCCTCGACACGCTTCTGCCAGCGCTCGTTGCCGATGAGCCAGTCGAAGCTGTCAGTCTGTACACCCAACAGGTAGGGTACATCAATGGGCTCGCGGATGGAGCCGAAGTTCACACGGTCCGACGCCTTGTGCAGATCAATATCGTGCTGGTCGCGCGTGCGATGATGGTGGTGGTGTTCGTCGTAGCCTCAGCCAATGGACGTTCCTTATCGCTCGCTAAATCGTTTCGATATGTTTCCCCGGAAGCGCTCCCATTGGCCACCATATGCCTAGTACGCGGGCGCTTCTTCCTTGTCAGCGTGCCCGCTATATGACACGCATGTACGCAAAGTCATGAGAATAACATATCCTATAGATTTTTATTCAATAGTGACGCCGACCGGATCGGACTTCGCTTTGGGATGCCCTTCAATCGAAAGCTGCGCCGAATACACGCCACGATCCACCTTCGGCAGGGTGGATTGATCCTCCACGCATTCGCTGCCAGTACGCGTTCCCGGCCAGGTGATCGTCTGTCTGACCTCGTCGCCCTTCGCCAACAGACGATAGTCGGTGTCAACGGGGCACACATTCGACTTCCAAACCACATCATCGCCCGATTTGATCGTCAACACCACGCTGGAAGCCGACACATCAACCAAGCAACCAACCTTGCTGGAACCGTCATATTTGACGTCCGTAGTGAAATCCATCGAATCGCCCACACCGAAACTTGACGCCGCAGGAGTCAACGAAAGCGCGACATTGGACGCATCGCAATCCGGCACCCCGCTTTTCTTCTCCTTGGTCGGGGACGGCACTTCCTTACGGGAAATCGCATACACGTCCGCATGATGAATCTCACGATTCACCGCGACAATCCCCCTCGACAGGGAGTACAGGCAAAACACCAGAAAAGAAATCAGCACTATCGCAGCGATGCCGACGACGATGCGACGGCGACGAAATATCGCCTGCTGTTTTTTCGAACGTTTCTTGCCGGATTTCGAGGACGTCTTCTGTGCCATGATTTCACAGTCTAGCGTGCGCACATCCAAAGAACGTCGGCATTCTTCCTTTCATACCGGAAGACGCACATCCGCATTCGGCAGGATTTCGATAAGACCATCCTCATCCAACGATGCGATGCACCGATCAAGCTGGATATGGTCATCCCACAGTCGTTCAAGCGACTTGCGATTAAGGGCGGTCGCACCTTCCGGCAGATTGCGCAGCGCATTCAGCACCAGCCCACGCACCTGACGATCCGTACCTTGGGAAACGTTGACGCGGCCGCGTGCGACGTCCCCAATCCCCGGACGACCATTATGCAAAAACACGCAATGTCCCGAAACAGGGCACGCCTCGCACAACGGAGCCTTTGCCGTGCAGACAGTCGCGCCCAATTCCATAACGGACTGATTCCACACCACTGAAGGACGGTCGAACCGTCTGCATTTTGAGGCATCATCTGCGGCAACATCTGCTTCGCCAACGCACGTTCCGCAGGTCTTGCGGCGCCGCCAAGCGACTCCTCGCCAAGAAAAACCCTCGAAAGCACCCTGCGAATATTCGTATCCACCACCGCGATGCGCTCACCAAACGCGAAACTCATCACCGCGCTGGCCGTATAATCGCCGATACCCGGCAATGCCAGCAACTCATCGTACGTACGCGGCAGCTTGTTATCGTAATCGGAAGCGACCACGCGGGCGCATTCCTGCAATCGCAAGGCGCGTCTCGGATAGCCGAGCCTGCCCCAAGCCGTGATCACATCCGCTTTCGCGGCATCGGCAAGCGCGACCGCATCAGGCCAGCGTTCCATCCAATCGTTCCAATACGGTACCACACGGCTCATCTGCGTCTGCTGGCTCATCACTTCGGAGACAAGCACGCCCCACGCAGTAGTGCGGCCGAAACGCCATGGCAGGTCACGCGCCGAAGCATGCCACCATTCGGCAAGCGCGTCCGCCACAGCTTCGGCGTTTTCAATTTCGGTATTAGGCTCGTTCGTGTCGTTCATCGTACCTATTCTTGCATTCATGACGAACGAAGAGCATACCAATGACGCGCAAGGCGCAACCGCAGAGGAAGCCAAAGTCGAGAAAAATGTTCGAATACGGCTACCGCAAGTCGAATTATGGGCCGGACGAACTCGTGACCGACGCGCACGGCAATCCGATTTCCGTGGTCGACGCGATGCTGTCAGCCGAAGACGCGGCCAAAGCCGAAACCTCCACGCCCCACTTGTGCTACTACTCCCCCCGCATTCCGGGCAATACCGGTTCGGCAATCCGCCTATGCGCGGTGACCGGCACGATCCTGCATTTGGTGGAGCCGCTCGGATTCAATCTGCGCGATACGAAGCTGCGCCGCGCCGGACTGGACTACCACGACATGGCGCACGTGGTATTGCACCCGAATTTTGAGAATCTGGTGGAATCCATGCCGAATTCGCGCATCATCGCGTTCACCGCGCACGCCACCAAACTGTATACCGACATCGAATACAAGCCGACTGACATTCTGCTGTTCGGCCCGGAGCCAGGCAATATTCCCGATCCGATGGATATTATGGCCGGTCCGCACGTGGCCGAACAGGTGCGTCTGCCGATGCGTCCAAGCCTGCGTTCCCTGAACCTCACCAACTGCGCATCCATCGCCATCTACGAAGCCTGGCGCCAACTAGGCTTCGCCGGCGGCCAGTGATCCCTCCCCCGCCTGCCAACTTCTAGGTTTTTCAATAATTTACTTGCTTTTGTACAACAAGTTCCGCGGGAGAGACGGCGGGGTCTATTCCCGACACGCTCCAGGCCGCTCAGGCCAAGTCTTTACGGTCTGAAACAGACCCCGCCGCCTCTCCAGCTACGCTGAGTTCAACTTAAGTAAGTTTTCTTTTCTTTTATGCAAGACACAACGAAAATGTACGAAAGCGAGCAGAAGAGCGGGATATTCTGTTCGAGACCGTAAGCTTGGCCGAACGGCCTTGAGTGTGTCGCGAATAGAATATCCCGCTCTTCTGCGACCTCCCCATTACAGCAACTTATGCACCAACGCAAGCACAAATCGCAAGAATGAATCGCACGCGACAAGCATGCATCGGGAAGAGGGAAGAGAGGGGCTAGTTTTGAAGCTGTGGATTGGGGCGGGGATGCGACCGCCTCGGGTCACGAAGGCTTCGCAGCTGGTCTGGTTGACTGGAATGATCGGCGCATAGCCCATCAGGCCGCCGAAGTTGGCCATCTCCCCTACGCCTTTGCCCTCGACCGGAATCACGCGCACGGCCGTGGTCTTCTGATTGACCATGCCGATCGCAGCCTCGTCGGCGATGATGCCGGAAATGGTGGATGCGGTGGTGTCTCCCGGAATGGCGATCATGTCAAGGCCGACGGAGCACACGCAGGTCATGGCTTCGAGCTTTTCGATCTTCAGGCAGCCGTTGGTTGCCGCGTCGATCATGTTCTTGTCTTCGGAGACGGGGGATGAACGCGCCGGAAAGTCCGCCGACGTAGGAGGACGCCATGATGCCGCCCTTCTTCACCTGATCGTTGAGCATGGCGAGCGCTGCGGTGGTGCCCGGTGCGCCAACCTGTTCGAGGCCGATCTTCTCAAGCACTTCGCCGACGGAGTCGCCTACGGCCGGGGTTGCGCGAGGGAAAGGTCGATGATGCCGAATGGAATGCCGAGGCGACGGGATGCCTCCTGTGCCACCAGCTGGCCGACACGCGTGATCTTGAACGCGGTGCGCTTGATGGTTTCACATAGGAATTCGAAGTTTTTTGCCCTTGGCTTCGTCGAGCGCGCGGGAAACCACGCCGGGGGCCGGAAACGCCGACGTGATGACCGCATCGCCTTCGGTTACGCCATGGAAGCCGCCTGCCATGAACGGGTTGTCGTCGGGGGCATTGGCAGAATGCCACGAATTCACGCATCCGCATGAATCGTTATCTGCGGTGGCGTGCGCGATGTCTTTGATGATGTGGCCG
>ENA-OPYV01000012-OPYV01000012.1-human-gut-metagenome-genome-assembly--contig:-NODE-12-length-53696-cov-5.794247_pt1 | contig 53696 bp, 47 predicted proteins | sample MGYA00242474_ERZ504485 | MGnify/ENA primary metagenome ERZ504485 (study PRJEB26092, sample SAMD00036263) | human gut metagenome | host: Homo sapiens | study: EMG produced TPA metagenomics assembly of...
AGCTAGGCCTGGTCGCGGCGATGGTACTGCACTCGAGGAGGGTGTGGGAGAGTAGCACGCCGCCGCATTCACGTCCGGGGTTCCCGTCGAGCGTGACGCTCCGGGAACCCCCTTTTTTGTCTTTTGGTTCGTGTTTCCCGCGACGCGCGGGAGGCTCCCAATCCACAACACCCTTGCATCGCATGGTCCGTCAGCGTGACTGTTAGTAATGATGTGATGAGGCTCACGCGTTACGCCCGCGCGGGTTCCAGAGAATCACGTTACGATGGAAAACGGCAGAAGCCCGATAATTGACAATCAGCGAAAGGACCGATGATGACTCTCCTGCAGCATGAACTGACCGATTTAAGGTGAACGCGTCCAGAACAACGAGTTCCATGAGGTGACCAAGGCTGATGTGCTCGGCCACTGGTCCCTGTTCTTCTTCTACCCGGCTGATTTCACCTTCGTGTGCCCCACTGAACTTGAGGATCTGGCCCGCAACTACGCCAAGTTCAAGGAAATTGGATGCGAGGTCTACTCTGTCTCCTGCGACACCCACTTCGTGCACAAGGCATGGCATGACGCCAATGAAAAGATCGCCAAGATTCAATATCCGATGCTTGCCGACCCGACCGCTCTATTGGCCAAGGATCTCGACACCTACAACGAAGTCGATGGCATGGCCGAACGCGGTGACTTCATCGTGAGTCCCGAAGGTAAGGTCGTGGCTTATGAAGTCATCTCTTCCAATGTGGGCCGCAATGCCGAAGAACTGCTACGCCGTGTGCAAGCTTCTCAGTTCGTCCACGAACATGGCGATCAGGTTTGCCCTGCCAACTGGACTCCAGGCGAGGACACTATTGAACCTAGCCTTGATCTTGTTGGTCAACTGTGATCGTCGCTTGACGGACGGCTTGTCAAGCTAATCCGACGGGGTGCCCAGGAGAATCCTCCGGGCACCTCCTGAATAGCCAGATCAAGGCACGAAGGGAGTCGTTATGTCTCGAAATGATTTGTACGATGTCATAGTCATCGGCGGCGGTCCCGCTGGTCTGACGGCGGGATTGTATTTGGCCCGTGCCCGATATCGCGTACTGATTCTCGAGAAAGATGATTTTGGCGGACAGATCACCATCACCAATGAGGTGGTCAACTATCCGGGCGTTGGCCGCACCACTGGCCGTGCGCTTACCCAGACCATGCGCCAACAGGCGCAGGATTCGGCGCCGAATTCCTTTCCGCCGAAGCCATCGGCCTCGACGTGCACGGCGATGTCAAAACCGTGCATACTTCGCGCGGCGACTTGAAAGCTTTTGGTATTCTCATCGCCACCGGTGCCAGCCCACGCAAACTAGGGTTCGAAGGGGAGTCCGAATATGCTGGCCGCGGTGTGGCCTACTGCGCCACCTGCGATGGCGAGTTCTTTGCCGGCAAGGAAGTACTGGTGGTCGGCGGAGGGTTCGCAGCAGCCGAGGAATCCGTGTTTCTGACCACATACGCCTCCAAAGTTACCGTTCTCGTACGGGAACAGGACTTCACTTGCGACGCTGTGGTGGCCGCCGCAGCAAAAAACAATCCGAAAATCGACGTGCGTTACCAGGTCGAGCTGCAAGGTGTCACTGCCGGGCAAGGTGGTTTACGTGAAGCTTCGATCCTAAACCGGGCCACTGGCCAGACCGAAAACGTGGAAACCTGTTGATGGCGGCACATTCGGCGTGTTCGTGTTCGCCGGATATGTGCCCGCCACGGATTTGGTGCGCGGCGTGGTGGAGCTGGACGATTATGGTTACGTGGTCACGCACGGCTATCTCGAAACCTCGGTGCCGGGCGTGTATGCAGCCGGTGATCTGCGGGCCAAGAACCTGCGACAAGTGGTTACTGCCACCGCCGACGGCGCTATTGCCGCAGTGGAGTTGGAACGGTACGCCAAGCGGATGAGCGAGAAAACCGGTTTGACGCCACAGCGCCCGGTCTCTTGCGCCTACGAGCAGTCCACAACGAAGACAGATGCTGCCTCGTTGGACGCTACAGCGCCTACACCTACGCCTGCGCCCGCCACCAAACGCAACGCCGATGCCGCGGCGAACGCCGTTAGGAAGCCCGGCGAATTGTTCTCCGACGCCACCAGACAGCAGCTCAACGTGGTCTTTGGCCGCATGTCTCGGCCGGTCACGCTTGCTCTGGAACTGGACGATACGCCGCTGTCCACGGAACTGCGGGGATTCATCGATGCGTTGGTCGCGCTGTCCGGTGGCAAGCTGAAATCGACGGTGGATGATGGTGAGTACGAGAAGGATGATACGGGTCGTGCGGTATTCGACGTCGACAGCGTGCTGCCGGCAGCGCGTCCATGCGTGCGCATGGTGGTGGATGGCGAGCCGACTGGTCTCGCCTTCCATGGCGTGCCTTCCGGTCATGAATTTAATTCGTTCGTGTTGGGCCTGTACAACGTGGCTGGTCCTGGTCAGCCGTTGGGCGATGATCTGATCGAACGGGCAAAGTCCATTGCAAGCCCGCTGAGTATCATGATTCTCGTCTCGCTCACCTGCACGATGTGCCCGGAGACAGTGCTCGCCTCCCAACGCCTCGCCTCGCTAAACCCTGCCGTGCGCGCCGAGGCCTACGACGTTTCGCATTTTCCTGAGCTTAAGGACCAATACGGCGCAATGAGCGTGCCCTGCATCGTCATCAACCGTGGTGGCGAGCAGACCGTCGAATTCGGCAAGAAGAGCATTCCTCAGATGCTTGATCTCATCGGCGCGTGACAAGCGTGTGACAAACGGTGATAAGCGCGTGAGCACGCTTCGGCCCACGGGATTCCGTCGCCTGATTCTGTGAACCGAATGCCACGCGATGACGAATATGCCCGGAATCAGGTTTTGGCTTGATTCCGGGCATATTTATATGCGATGGCGCAGGCACCCAGTGCGTGGGATTATCCGCTGTAATCCCACGAACTAGGAACCACGAACCTATGGGGGACTAGGCGACGGCGGCGCGCTTGCCTGCGGCCTTGACCAGCGAAATACTGATCAGCGCGATTATGAACAGCACGATGAGTACCGGAATCAACGCGGCATAACGGTGCGCCTGATCGGGGGTGTGCGTGACGACGAACGACGCCAGCTGATTGCCGGACAAGCCGGCGAATGCCCAGGCGCTCAAGGTCAGCCCATGCGTGGTGGATACGGTTTTCGTGCCGAAGTGTTGATCGAGCAGTACCGGCAGGGTGGAGAAGCCGCCGCCGTATCCGGCGTTGACGAGGAACAGCATCATCAACACGGCCCACAACAAAGCGCGGTCGATACTGTTAGTGCAAACCTGCAGCAGGCATACGGCGATCGATATCACGAAAATTACCTGATATACGGTTTCGCGGCGTTTGAGGTGATCGGACAGCGTGGAGAAGCCCACGCGGCCGGCGGTGTTGAACACGGAATCCACGGCGAGCACCAAACCGATAATGCCGGAAATGGCGGCCGCGAACGCGCTCGGGCTTAGCGGAGCGTACTGCGGGAACGCCTTCAGCACATCATGCAGGATGTCTTTCTCTTGGCTGATAAGAGCTAGACCACAGGTGATGTTGATGTAGAAGGCGAGCCAGATGCCCCAGAACACGGGTTTCTTAAGAATCGAGACGCGGCTGACATAGGAGGTCGCGGGATCATAGACCCAGCCGGCGGGGCGGCGTATGAGCAGGAATCCCACGAGCATCATTATCGCGTAAACCACGGCGAGCGTATAGAACATGTTCACCAGGCCGATCGAGCCGATCAGGTATTCCATCACCGGACTGGCAATGGCTTTGGCCAAGCCGAAACCGGCGACTGCGATACCGGTGGCGAGGCCCTTGTTGTCGGCGAACCACAGCATCAGGTTCTTGACCGGGGTCAGGTAGCCGATGCCCAGGCCGACACCCATGATCGCGCCGTAGCAGATGAACACGCCGGGCAGGAATCCCAAGGCGATGCTCACGCCCGTACCGGCGAAACCGACCACAAAGCAGACCATTGAGATAAGAGCAGATTTCTTGATGTTTTTCTCAACCATCGGCCCGGCGAATGCAGCGGACATGCCGAGAAAGAAGATGGCGAGAGAGAAGCCCCATTCCACGGAGGCGGGGCTGGCGTGAAGCTGGTCCGCGATCAACTGCTTGAACACGCTCCAGCAATAGACGGTGCCGATTGGGATATGGATCAATAGTGCGGGGATGATTGCGCTGGTCCAACGATTCTTGGTAAACCTTGCCATGTATAGGCGAATCCTTTCGCAACTGGCGTACGATGACCTGCCGGTTGGAACAAGAGGAGTTTCGTCGAGGAAACGGATGCACACCACATGTACTGCGAACAATTCGCTGAACATCTTTGGTGTTTTCATCGGCGCCGCTGGCTCTTGTCGACGCCGACAAACAGCACTATAACGCCGTTACGGTGATTCCGTGGCCGATTATCGTGGGTTGTGACCGTGAGCTTATTCACATCGAAAACGGTTATGGAACGGTATCAATGTGAGTAAACTTGTGCTGCTGAACCATGAAAGCCTGACGGTTGAGTTTACAAGCGAGGCATCCCGACCTCAGATTGACGATGAGCTCGTGGACAACGTGGTGGCGTTGGCCAATACCGAAAAAACGGGTCGTTGTACCTTGGCATCGAAGACAACGGCACGGTAACCGGTGTTAGCGGGGAACATCGCAGCGTTGACGGGCTGGCGGTGTTTATCTTCTTCAGCAAGACGGTGCCGCAGGTCGTGTGGTGCGTGCTGAAATCATCCATGCGGACAACGGGTTGTCGGTGGCGTGTATCGAGGTAGACCGCAACTTGCAGATTGTGTCCAGTATCCAGGGGCGGGACAGCGCCGTCTGAAGGCGGATGGAACGCCCGAGGTGGTGCCGCTGTTCCCGAGCCGGTTCGTCAGTCGCCTATCCCAGTTGCGCAACTACGACTACAGCGCCCAGCCCGCGCGGAATCACGATTGGACGACTGGGATCCTGTCGCGCGCGAACGGTTGCGCGACAGGATTCGTCTCACCAATTCCGGCGATACATTGCTGCTGTTAGATGACGATGACCTCGACCATGCGTTGTTGATGGTGGTGGACGGTCCCTACGGTCCGCAACCATCGCTTGCCGGAGTGCTGACCATCGGCAAGGTGGATGCGATCCGACGTTCCATGCCCATGGCATCGGAAGTGTTTCAAGTGATGAAAGGGGCGTCTTTGGCCGTCAACGCCGAGCCCTTCGCGGATGCCGTTGGTTGATATGTTCTCGCACATCAACGCATTGAAGCCTTGGAATCCGAATCACGAAATCATGAGCGGTCTGGTTCATGTCAATCTGCCTGATTTTGGCCGTCAGGCGTTCCGTGAGGCAATGGCCAATGCGTTCTGCGATCCTTCGTCGCCATTGAGCAATGGCATTGTCGGGAAAGTTGGACGAAGTCGGCGAAGCGGATAGGTGGATTTGGGAACGGCTGGGGCGTATATGGGAACGCCTCGGCTGCTGGACCGCGTTCGGCATCATTGTCATGCTGCTCGGCATCCTGACTGCCTGGACCGCGTTCGGCACCAAGGAAAGCGAAAGCGCCCTGCGTTCCAAGGCCCAGGAGAACGGCAACCCGATCGAAGCCTTCAAGGCCATCTTCCAGAACGACCAGCTGCTGTGGGTTGCCTGAGCTACCTGCTGTACGCCATCGCCAACGTGGCCACCACCGGCGTGCTGATCTTCCTGTTCAAGTTCATCCTCGACAACCAGGCCGCATACTCCCTCACCGGCGTGATCGCACTGGTCGCAGGCTTGGTTATGGCTCCGCTGTACCCGATCCTGAACAAGCGCATTCCGCGCCGTTACCTGTACATCGGTGGTATGATCTCCATGATCGCCGGCTATGTGATGCTCGGCATCTTCTCCGACAACATCATCATGGTGTTCGTGGCTCTGGTGCTTTTCTACGTGCCGGGTACCCTCATTCAGATGACCGCCATCCTGTCGCTGACCGACTCCATCGAATACGGCCAGCTCAAGAACGGCAAGCGCAACGAAGCCGTCACCCTGTCCGTCCGCCCGATGCTCGATAAGATCGGTGGTGCCATGTCCAACGGCATCGTCGGCATCATCGCCGTGGCCGCTGGCATGACCGGCAATGCGACCGCAGCCGACATGACCGCATCCAACATCCACATCTTCAAGATCTGCGCCTTCTACATTCCGCTCGTGCTCATCATCCTGAGCCTGATCGTGTTTCTGTTCAAGGTGAAGATCACTGAGAAGATGCACGATGAGATCGTCAAGGAGCTCGAAGTGAAGCTCGCCAACGGTGAGATCGAAGCCGACGACGCTCAGACTGTGGAAGCCGTCGAGGCGGTTGCCGTGGCTGAAACCGCTGGAACTGCTGGAACCGCGACTCCGGCGGGCCAACCTGAATCCCGATAACTGAACTTCCCCTTCCTTTCCGACAACCGGGGCCGCTGAAGCACTCCATCCGCTTCAGGCGGCCTTTCATGTCTTTTCGTCTCCTTGCCCCTCTCATCCCGTCCGGGTTCCTCCACTCACTGGAACAATCTGGACGATAAAAAGGCCTGTCAGTGGGAGGATTCCTCCACTCACTGGAGGTTTTTGGGCAGTACGGGGGTGTTTTGCGGTCCGGATTCTTCCAGTGACTGGAGGGATATGGATGCTTGGAGAGTTGCAGACGGGGCGATTCTTCCGGTGGCTGGAGGTTTTTGGACGTTAGCAGGTCTGTTAGCGGGTAGCTCCTCCACCGACTTGGAGGTTTGGGTCGCTAAGCGTCCGGAGCTATGCTTCGCCGATGAGGGAGCCGCGTTCGTGGATCGTCGGCACCAGTGTGCGGATCACGATGGTGGCCTGTCCGCGCAGGGTGAGATCCTCGCCTTGCCTGCAACGGTGAATTTGCGGCGCCTCCTGATAATCCGTGGTCACGGTGCGGCTGATTTCGTTTTCCATCGCGGCGATGAATTGAGTATTGACGATTTCCGGCGCACCATATACCGAAATGTCGCGCAGATCCAACAATCCTGCCGGTATGGCCATGACGCGCCCGAGCAACGCGCCCGCTTCGGTGAGAATATGCGTACGCGCGGCGGGATCCTGCGAGATGCGTTGCTGCAACCTGTCGCCGGAAACGAATGATTCGAGACATCCCTGTTTGCCGCATTCGCAGATTGGCCCGTTCGGGTCGACCACCACGTGTGCGATTTCTCCGGCAGTGAAGGAACTTCCTTCGATGATGACGTCGTTGAGGCATAATGCCGCGCCGACGCCCCGCCCGATGGAGATGAGCATGGAATTGGGGGAGCAGTCGCCGAAGAATCGTTCCGCCACAAGTGCCGCATTGGTGTCGTTGCCTACGATCACGGGCACTCCGGTGGCGTTTTCCACTTCGGTTTTCAGCGGCAGTTCGCTCCACCCCAAGTGCACGGATTTGCGCACCACTCCGTTGGGTTCCACAATGCCGGTCACCGCGATGCCGATGCCAAGGATCGGCAGTGGCGTTGAGCTGATGAGCTGCCTGCAGAGGTCGATCACGTCATTGACGCTGCAGCCATGGTCGACGGGAAGCTCGGTGCGGTCCACGATTCTGCCGGAAAGATCCGCCAGCGCTCCTTTGACGAGCATCGGATTCGACAGGTCGACGGAGACGATTCGCCAGAATCGGTGTCGATGGCGAGCACTTGTGAACGTTTACCGCGCCCTTCGCGATTGTCGGGGCCGAGTTCGCGCAGAATGCGATTGTCGACCATTTCGCCGGTCACTTCGCTGGTGGTGAAGCGCGAAAGTCCGATGAGTTTGCCGATATTGGCTCGCGACATTTGCGTTGCGGGGAAAAGCTGCTCGAATGCGGCGGTGATATTGCTGATTCGAATATCGGAAGGTGATGCCTTTGCTTGGGTGCCGCTCACGATGTCCTCGCTTTCTTGTGTGGGGCCGATACATATTGTAGTGTGTGGCGATACAAGTGCGTTATGTAATTTTTATTGGCAATAAAAGATTACTAAACAAGAGTATACGGCATTTTCCTCGAATTGCGATTGCTTTACGATTGTCACTAAATGGCGGAATTTCAGCTTTTTGTGGAATAGCAATCGCGTGCCGGATTTAAATGTAAGGAAACTTGACAAAAAAGGATTACGTAGGTATGCTGTGACTATCCGGTGCAAGGAGGTGCCGGAATAATCTCACGAAGGAGAGAGATATGCGATCCCACACTCAGCGTTTGATGGTTTGCGCAGCTTCTTTCGCGGCTCTGTGCATGGGTCTTGCAGGATGCGGTTCCAATACGGCCAGCACCGGCGGGGATTCCGGGGAGGTCGTCAACCTCACGTACATGCACCGTCTTCGGATTCCGAAGGCATGACCTTGGTCAAAGACATTGTTGCCAAGTGGAACAAGGATCATCCGAACATTCAGGTCAAGGCCACCAAGTTCGATGGTGCCGCACAAGATATGATCAAGAAGCTGGAAACCGACGTCAAGGCCGGCAATGCTCCGGATCTTGCACAGGTCGGCTACGCCGAAGTGCCTGAGGTGTTCACCAAGGGCTTGCTCGAAGACGTGACCGAAGAGGCCGCGAAGTACAAGAGTGACTTCGCCGAAGGCCCATATTCCATGATGCAGGTTGATGGCAAGACCTACGGCCTGCCGCAAGACACCGGCCCGCTTGTGTACTTCTACAACCAGAAGGCTTTCGACGAACTGGGCATCAAGGTTCCCGAAACCAAGGATGAGCTGATCGAAGCGGCAAAGACCGCGGCCGCGTCCGGCAAGTACATCATGGATTACGAAGCCGATGAGGCCGGCAACATCTTCGCAGGTTTGGCAAATGCTTCCGACCCGTGGTACACCGTCAAGAACGACGCTTGGGTGGTCAACACCAACGGCAGCGGTTCGCAGGCTTTTGCTGAAACCTTCCAGGAACTGATCGACAACAAGGCCACGCTGACCAACCCGCGTTGGGTGCCGTCGTTCGACGCATCCCTGCAGGATGGCACGCTGATCGGCAACATCGGCGCCGCTTGGGAGGCTCCGCTATTCAAGGACTCCGCAGGAGACACCGGCAAGGGTGACTGGCGTGTCACCCAGATCGGTGACTGGTTCGGCAATGGCACCAGCACCGGCCCTGACGGTGGTTCCGGCGTCGCAGTGCTCAAGGGTTGTGAGCACAAGGCCGAAGCCATGGAATTCCTCGACTGGTTCAACACTCAGGTTGAGGATCTGACATCCCAGGGTCTGATTGTGGCTGCCAACACCGAAACCGCGAAGACCCCTGAATCCTGGAGCGAATTCTACGGTGGTCAGGACGTGATGAAGGAATTCGCCACCGCCAACGACAACATGGTCGCATTCAACTACATGCCAGGCTACTCCGCGGTCGCCTCAGCCATGAAGGAAGCCGCCGACAAGGCAACCGACGGTTCCGGCAAGGTGGCGGACGTGTTCCCTGTGGCACAGCAGACCTCCATCGACACCCTCAAGAACTACGGTCTGTCCGTAGCGAAGTGATCGACGTATGGAACCAGGGATCACCCGCTCTGATTCCATAACCCCTCCAACGACGGTGTGGAGCCAACGCAACACACGGCTCCACACCGTTCCTTATGAAAATATTCCTTGTGAATATTCCCTATGAATCGATCTAGCTGATTCGACGGAGCGGCTGAAACCGGCACTCCTCTCCCGTGATGACGATTTGGATACGGCGATTCGAACTGTGAAAGATGCCATCAACGATGAATGGCATCCGATGCGAAAGATAGGTACATCATGACTGCAACAACGCATGCGGCGAAACCAAAGCGCACTGATGCGCAACGCCGCGAGAATCGAACAGGATGGGCGTTCATGGCGCCATTCGGCATACTGTTCGCCATCGTATTCATCATCCCGATTTTCTATGCCATCTATTCCAGCTTCTTCCGTCAGGTCACCGAGGGCGGCGGTGCGTACGGCGGTGGCGAATTGGTGAATAAATTCGTAGGATTCCAGAATTTCGAGTACGTGCTTACGTCCGGCAATTTCTGGTCCGGTGTGGGCAGGGTGCTGATTTACACCCTCATTCAGGTGCCGCTGATGATCATCATCGCGTTGGCTTTGGCGATGGTCATCGATTCGTTCGTGGTCAAGCACATCACGGGTTTCCGTCTCGGCTACTTCCTGCCGTACGCCATTCCAGGTGTGGTCGCATCCATCATTTGGGTGTACCTGTATAACGGTCAGATTTCGCCGATCGTCAAAGGTCTTGCGGCCATCGGAATAAACGTTGATTTCTTCAGCAAGAACGTTGTGCTCGCTTCCATGGCAAACATCACCACATGGACGTTCACCGGCTACAACATGCTGATTTTCTTGGCCGCACTGCAGGCGATTCCGCACGAACTGTACGAAGCCGCACGCATTGATGGCGCAAGTGGATGGCAGATCTCCATGCGCATCAAACTGCCGAACGTGCGTTCCGCGGCGCTGCTGTCCATGTTGCTGTCCATCGTCGGCACAATCCAGCTATTCAACGAACCGCAGATCATGCAGACCGCCGATCCGGGCATCTCCAAAACCTATACGCCAATGATGATGGCCATGAACACTTCCCAAGGCACGTTGACTCCGGGCGGTGACGGACCCGCATCGGCGGTCGCCATCGTCATGGCACTGATCGCAGGCGTTCTCGCCATGATCTACGCACTGGTCGAGAGGAAGGCGAACGAACAATGAGCAACGCAGTCGCAGCAAGAAAAGACGAACGCGCCCGCAGAAAAGCGGAACGCATGATGGAAAAGCAACGCGAAGCGGCCGAACACGATCTGCCGCGTTCCATGCGCCCATCGCCGATCACCAAAACCATTACCGTGATCGTGCTCGTCGTAGCGCTGATCTACTTCCTCTTCCCAATCTATTGGGCCATCATCGCATCCACCAAAACACCATCGCAGCTGACCAGCAGCAACGGATTGTGGTTCGCCGTCGGACTTGACCAGATTCCCGACGCCATCGCAACCAACTATTCGAAGCTCATGGGGTGGACCCGTGGCCAATTCTGGCGTTGGGTGCTGAATTCCCTGATCTACTCCGGGGTTTCCGCACTGATCGGCACCATCATTTCGGTGATGGCAGGCTATGCCACCGCAAAATTCAACTTCCGTGGCAAGGCCATCGCCATCGGCGTGGTCATGGGATGCATGCTGATGCCGGTCGCACTGCTCACCATTCCGCAGTACTCCATCTTCCACGCGCTGCACCTGACCAACACCATGCTGGCGATCATCATCCCGTGCTGCGTTTCGCCATTCGGCTTCTTCCTCGGACGCGTGTACGCGCAAACCTCCGTGCCGAACGAATTGCTGGAAGCGGCCCGCATCGACGCGCCGGTGAAGCGAGAATCTTCTTCACCATCGTGCTCCGACTGCTCGCACCAGCCATGGTGACCATCTTCCTGTTCCTCTTCGTGGGAACGTGGAACAACTTCCTGCTGCCGTTGATGATGGTTTCCTCCGACACCCTCAAGCCGGTCACGCTCGGCCTGTATGGCATGGTATCGCTCGCAACCTTCAACGATCGCGGATCGCTGATGATGGGCGCACTGCTCGGCGTACTGCCGGTGATCGTGCTCTTCCTCGGCCTGCAGCGCTACTGGCAGGCAGGTCTTGCGGCAGGCGCGGTCAAGGGTTGACGGGCATCCATCCAACTCCATGCGTGGCATGCAAACGCCACGCATGGAGTTGGATCAACAGAACAACCGTAATCCGGGCCCCACTATTTCAGGCAGGTACATGCAATGAACGCAAGACTGCACCATAACGGCCGTTCGCAAGGATGCGTCGGCATCGACATCGGCGGAACGAAAATCGAAGGCGTGCTGCTCGACGCAACAGACCGCGTCATCGACGTCTGCCGTATGCCATCGCACTCCGGTGAAAGCAATGTCGTAACCGACATCGTGCGCGTCGCCCGCATACTGTCCAACGAAGCGCTGCCCATCGGCATTGGCATTCCAGGGCAGGTGAACTGCGCAACCGGGCAAGTGAGCAACGTCGTCAATCTTGATATTGAAACGTTGGAACTTGGCGAACGCGTCAGCGCAATCATGCATGCTCCGGTGCACGTGGAAAACGATGTGAACGCGGCTGCGGTCGGAGCCGCGGAATTCGTGGAACACGTCGACGGCAACGCAACCGTCGTATTCCTCAACTTCGGCACGGGACTGGCCGCAGGACTCGTGCGCGGCGGGCAAGCCGAACACGGGTACAGCGGATCCATCGGCGAAATCGGGCATCTACCCATCGACCCCAACGGATTCGAATGCCCATGCGGGCAGCGTGGATGCTTGGAAACCGTGGCATCCGGCGGGGCCGTGGCAAAACTTTGGCCCTCCGCAAACCCGCCCATGCCTGATCTCATCCGCAAAGCGCGGCAAGGAGACGGGCATGCCAACGACGTGCTCGCCATGGTGGCCCACGCCATGGGCGACACCATCCAAATCGTCGCGCAAGCCTACGATCCGCAACGCATCATCATTGGCGGAGGCATGGCGAAAACCGGTGACGCACTCATCGAAGTCATCCAAGCCGAACTGAGCCGCAGAGCCGAAGGATGCCGATTCCTGACCACACTCGACATCGCATCGAACATCAGAATCGCAGCCATTGACCAACCAATCGGCGCAATCGGCGCGGCGCTCGCGGCAAAACGAGCGCAACCGCAATCGTGAATGCGTGATACTTCAGGCAGACTGGAACAAGCGCAACAATTCCGGAAATCCAGATCCGGCAATCCCGGCAATCCGAGAATCACAATCGAGAATTGAAATCGATAATCGACAATCGAAAGGCGAATCGATGGCAAGCGAGAACATCCGCAAATGGGCGATCATTCCCGAACCGAACAGCATGACGGTCGGCGAAGGCACGGTGCTGTTGCCCTATGCGGGGCGCGTGAACGAATCCATTGCGATTGGCGATGGCGATTTCCTGCTTGCGCATCAGCTTGTTGCCGACATACGTTCCGCGACAGGCACTGATTGGGATATTGCGACGGGCGATATGTGGTCGGGTTTCATCAGATTGCGTATTGCGGATTCGTGGGATTTCGATTCGCAGGATGGCGGTACCGCCGGCGCATACACGCTGACTATCAACACTGACGGCATTACGATTACCGGTTGCGATTTCGAGGGTGTGCGCAACGGCGTGCAGACCCTGCGCCAACTCATACGGCAAAACGGTGCCGTACTGCCGGAACTGCAGATTGCAGATGCCCCCGCATGCCAAATCAGGGGATATTATTTGGACGCGACGCGCGGCCGAGTGCCAACGCTCGCATGGCTCAAACAGTGGGCAGACAAACTCTGCCTCTACAAATACAACCAACTGCAGCTCTACATCGAGCATACGTTCGCATTCGACGCATGAGCGAAACATGGCGCGGATCGAGCCCGCTCACGCCGGCAGACACACTCGAATTCGACCAATACTGCGCGAACTTGGCATCGAACTCGTGCCGTCAGTCTCCACATTCGGACACCAATACGTGGCCATGCGCACGCAGGAACTGCGCGAACTCGGCGAATTCCCCGAAGACGCAGACCGGCCGTTCAGCTTCATCGAACGCATGAGGCACCACACACTCACGTCGCCGACGATCGAGCCTTCGCATTCTCTGCGCAACTGGTCGACTCGTATCTGCAACTTTTCCGTTCGAAGCGATTCAACATCTGCGCCGACGAAACCTTCGACCTCGGCAAAGGCAAGTCGAAGCAGGAAGCGCAACGCGTGGGCGTCGCAGCGCTGTACGCAACATACGTGGGCAAACTCTGCGAACACCTGTCTAAGCAGGGCCGCGAACCCATGTTCTGGGGAGATATCGCCATCGAAATGCCGGAAATCCTCGAAACCCTGCCGAACAATGTCACCCTGCTGAACTGGCAGTACGATCCGGAAGCGACCGATGAGAAAATCCAACTTGTGGCGAAAGCCGGAGCCAAACAAATCGTATGCCCGGCCGTATGGGGGTGGAATGCGCTGCTGCCGCGCATCGACGATGCGTGGAACAACATCGCACGCATCGCGCGCTACGGCATCGACTGCGGTGCGGAAGGCATGCTCGTCACCGATTGGGGCGATTTTGGGCATGTCAACGATCCGCGCATGGCCGTGCCCGGCATGATATTCGGTGCGCAATATGCGTGGAATCCTGCCGGAGATACTGCCGAAAATGATTTGCTTGAGCGTATTTCGCGCGTCGAATATGGCGATTGCAGCGCACGATTCGTTGCATTGCTTCGTAACGCTTCCGCGCAAGCCGTATTCACTTGGCGTGAGCTTGTGGAATATCTCGAATTGGATGACGGCACGGGAAACTGCAATACCGATGTTGCGCAAACCATTCCCTGCCTGGCCGATCGCTTGGTTGATCATTTATCTGACTGTGGAAACGCAATGACTGTGCGTGAAGCACGCAATCGCATGATGCGCAATATGGCAACGACAATCGAACGAATTCCGCAAGCCAATCGTGCATTGCAACAATGCATGGTCGACATCGCGCCGATTGCGGCACATATGGGAAATCCGGGCATTACTGCTGCCGTACGCATCGCCATGGAAGGGCAGCTGCTGCTCAATCGAGTGGGATTCGCGCTCGCCGAAGCGCATGACGTGCGTGATGCGCATGACGCTGGCGATTGGCGGCCTTCCGATTATCGTGCGCTGCGCGCGAGCTCGAATGCTGGTGCGAGGCCTATGCGAAGGAATGGAACGCGACAAGCCAACCGTCGGAACTGCATCGCATTCAGGAAACCGTGTGGAAAGCAGCCGACGAGCTTCGCCGAATCAGCAAATAAATCATCAAACAAATCCTCAAGAAATCAGCAAAACGAAAAACGTCAATCCAATGCCAATGAAAGGAACATCATGACCGAAGTCATCATCGTGAAAAACGAGCGCGAAGCAGGCGATATTTACGGCCGTTCAGTCGCCGATCTCATCAAAACCAAGCCGAATGCGGTGCTGGGACTGGCAACCGGATCCAGTCCGCTCGCCGCATACCAGTCGCTCGCACGCATTGTGCACAGCGAGCATATTGACGTATCGCAGGTGCGTGGTTTCGCATTGGACGAATATTTGGGATTGCCGCTTGATCACCCGCAGTCATATCATTCCACCATTCACCGCACGGTCGTGGAACCGCTTGGACTGAACCCTGATTTGGTGCACGTGCCTGGTGACGTGCTCGACGGGCGCCGCTGAGCGACGGCGAACGCATTGCGGCTGCCGGCCCTGCCTACGATAAGGCAATCGAAGAGGCCGGTGGCATAGATGTGCAGATTCTGGGCATTGGCACGGATGGGCATGTGGGCTTCAATGAGCCGGGATCGTCGCTTGCTTCCGGCACGCGCGTCAAAACGTTGGTTGAGCAGACGCGCATCGATACGCCCGATTCTTTGACGACGACATCGACAAGGTGCCTACGCATTGCATCACGCAGGGTATCGGCACGATTCTCAAAGCCCGCCACTTGGTGCTGCTTGCCTTCGGTTCGGGCAAGGCCGAGGCTGTGGCCGAAACGGTGGAGGGCGGTGTGAGTGCGTTCTGCCCGGCGTCCGCGCTGCAAATGCATCCGCACGCCACCATCATTGTGGACGAGGAGGCTGCGAGCCGCCTGCGTCACAAGGACTACTACCGTTACGCCTACGCCCACAAGCCCGCCTGGCAGCGCATCTGATTGCTGCTCCGCAGTCGGTGTCCGCTAGCGTCCGGATTCTTCCACTCGCTGGAACATTCTGGACGTTTTTCGGCCTTCCAGCGGGAGGATTCCTCCACTCGCTGGAAGGTTTTGGGCAGTACGGGGGTATTTGGCAGTCCAGATTCCTCCACTGACTGGAGGAATTGGGACTCTGAGGTGGCTGTTAGCGGGAGGATTTCTCCACTGACTGGAAGGATTGGGTTGCTGATGGGCTTGTCAGCGGGGTAATTCTTCCACTGAATGGAAGAATTGGATGCTAATTGAGGAATATGGCTGGGAATGAATTGGAAGGTATGAAGATGGAACAGTCTCGTGAGCGGTTTGCGAATGATGTGGACGTTGCGTTGGCGCAGCCGGCCAGTCCGTTTGCGATTCGCAATGCGCGCAAAGTCGATGCGCGAGGTGTTGCGGAACATTATTGGCTGGTTTCCGATGGCGATGCGATTGTTGCGGTCGGAGATCGGGACGCTGATTTTGCTGCGGCTTGCGCAAGCGTCGGTTTGGATGCCGATACTGATTCCGATTCGGTCAGTTCGGCTGATTCCGGCAATGCCATGACCGGTTCGGCCGGTTCCGTAACCGACGCTGCAGGTCGCATGATGACTCCCGGTTATGTCGACATTCATGCGCACGGTTCGTGGGGCAGTTCCTTCGATGATGGCGTGCAGGGCATACGTTTGGCTCGCGCGGGTCATATGATGCACGGCACCACCCGCCAAGTGCTCAGTTTGATCACCAATCCGCTTGACGTGATGTGCGCCAATCTCGAAACCGTGCACGGCATGATGAGCGCCCGCCCTGACATTCTCGGCGCGCATCTGGAAGGACCGTTCCTTGCGCTGTCTCGCAAGGGTGCGCATGATCCGGAATGTTTGAAGGATCCGGTTCCCGAATATGTTGATCGGCTTTTGCAAGCGGCAGGCGGCTGTCTGCGTCAGATCACCATCGCCCCCGAATTGCCGCACGGCATTGATGCGATTCGTCGCTTCGCGGCGGCCGGAGTGTTCCTGCGGTAGGACATTGCGATGCCGATTATGCGACCGCTCGCAAGGGTTTCGACGCGGGCGCGGGCATTATGACGCACATGTTCAATGCGATGAATGGCTTGCATCATCGCGAGCCTGGTCCAATTCCGGCTGCTGTTGAGGATCCACGCGTCACTATCGAGTTGATCAATGATGGTTTTCATGTGCAGAATCCGATGGTGCGTTTGGGATTTGGTTTCGCACCGCATCGCACGGCATTCGTGACTGATGCCATGGCTGCTACCGACTGCCCGGACGGTCATTATCTGCTGGGTGCGTTGGATGTGGATGTGATCGATGGTCACGCTCGGCTCGTGTCGAATGGTGCGATTGCCGGTTCCACGCTGACGTTGGAAAAGGCTGTTCAGCGTGCGGTGCTCGAATTGGGATTCACGCCCGCCGACGCGGTGGAGGCCGCCACGTTGACTCCGGCCAAAGCATTCGGTTTCGACCGCGCGAACCCGGTCACCAAGCAACCTCTCGGTCTGCTTGCTCCCGGCTACGCTGCCGACGTGCTTCTGCTCGATCCCGCCACCTGGTCCGTCACCCACGTCTGGTGTGACGCTCGCCCTCTCCGCTAAGGTGAGATTACTGAAGCGAGATTACTGAAGCACAATTGCAGGGCCGGCTCCGCAATAGGATGCCGGCCCTTGCCGTATCTCAAGTTTTTATATTTAGTCTTGCGGGGTGAAGCTGTCGCGTGCGACGAGACTGGTGGAGATTCGCATATGCTGGCTGATTTTGCGGTCGGCGGTCAGCGCTTCGGCAAGCATAAGCACCGCGGCTTTCGCAAGCTCGTCCTGGCTAATGTCGTACGACGACAATGCGGGAGACGTGTATTTTGCGATCTCCTGATTGTTGATGCTGATCACTTTGATATCTCGCGGCACCATCACATTTTCGGTGGCAAATGCCTGCAGCACGCCAACCGCCAACGGATCGGCTGCGACGATTACCGCGTCGGGCAGATCGTCCGCATGATCCTGCACCAACTGACGCCCCTGCAAACGGCCGTTTTCCACAGTGAACGGGCCGTCCGCATACACCAATCCTTGCGCATCCAATCCCAAGCGCAACGCCCAATTGCGGAATGCGAACGTACGAATATCTTCCGGATATTCATGCTTGCCCATAATGTTGCCCAAGCCGCCAATGAAGCCGATCCGAGAGCAACCCGACCCCATAAGCGCGTCGATCGCATCCAATATGGTTTGTTCCAAATCCGGCTGTACCGAATCGAACAATGCCGGCGCAGGATTGATGTCGATGAATACGCCGTGGGGGAGCTTCTTATGCAAGCGGTGAAGCGTCTTGTGATTTAGTGGGGACGGGCCGATCGAAATAAATCCCGCGTATTTATCGGCATCGGCGATCAGCGAATCCACGTCCTCGTGCATGGTCACGTTCATACGCTGCTCTTCGGCATGCTTGACGAGCACTTCGCGCAGCTCGTCGAAATACGCGTCCTGCAAGCCCTTGTCGGGTACGACATTGTCGAGAATCGCAACATCCTGCGGAATGGTGATGCGCTGGTATTGCGGTACGTTCTTGTATCCCATTTCCAGACTGGCGTTTAGAATCTTCTCGCGGGTGGAATCCTTCACCGAAAAAGTGGGATCGTCCTTCAAAACCCTGGAAACAGTGGCTTGGGAGAAACCTACCCGTTTCGCTATCTCTCTGATAGTGGCCATGTGAATCCTCCTCAAAGCCATCGTTGGCTAAACACGTTTACTAATTAATTTAGCACACATGCTCCCATCTCGCCATATTTCCTCCAAGCGTTTCACGAGATGAAGCAATCGTGCGACAAACGAGACTCCTCTTTACTCAGCTTGCCTCGGGGCGGCTTCGGGCAATGAAGTGCCCATGGTTTCGAGGCGCATGAGGAACTCGTTGGCGCTCATGGCGTTGCTCAACAGCGTGCTCTCGGCGAGCGTGCCTCCGATGGAACGGATGAACTCAACCTGGTCCAGGGACTCCACGCCATCGAACACCACATGGAACGCATCGTTATCGCGCGAAATCTCGAGCGTGCGCTGCATGATCTGCTTTGCGCGAGGCGTACGGAAATCGCGAACCACCGTCTTGTCGAATCGTGCGAAATCCAATGGCAGATGCGCGAACGCGGCAACCTCCGAATACGTGGTGCCAGCATTGGTCAAACCCAACTCGACGTTCGGCAAAGCGGCAAGAGCGGCAACCTCATCATCAACTTCATCATGCACCACATGAATGGCATGCGATCCCAACTGCAGGCCGAAACGCAGCCGTGGCTGCTCATGAGTCAACTGCTCCAAGCGCTCGTGGAAGATGGACGCGCCTAATTCCGAACCATTCATGCAAATGTCCACAATATCCAATTCGGGTGCCACCTTGCGGAATGCGGTCATGTCTTTCACGCAGGTTTCCAGCACGTCGAGCGTCAGCTGCACGCTCATGTTGAGACGATGCGCTTCAGCCGTTACGAAATACGGTGCCAGCGTACGGCCCTTCGCGTCATGCACGCGCACAATCGTATCCAGCGAAGTGATACGTTTCGTATTCACATCGAAAATCGGCTGGTAGAGCACGGAAATCGTATTGTCTTCGATCGCATGGCGAAGCACGTCGGAAGCGTTGAAATAGTCTCCCGAACCATTCTGCGCGGCGAGCGTGGACGTCATGCCGTCGACTACGGGCAGATTGGAGCTCTCCGACTCGTAGATGTGCGCGCTCGCATCGGCGAGGAGCACGGAGAAGCCGTCTGTCGCATTCGAGAACGAAATGCTGCTCGATACGTCCACGGAAACCTCGCCTTCTTCGGTGTATACCGGCATGACGGCAAGATTGCGCATGCGCGTGGCCAACTCCTCCACATCACTGGTTGACGTCACATCGGTTACGATCATGGCGAATTCCGCGCCGTTCACGCGCGAAAGCGTGGCGTTTCCCGGCAGCAGCTGGCTTAAACGCATGCCCACGGATCGCAGCACGGCATTGCCGATTTTGCGTCCATAATGTTCGTTGACGGTGCGCAAATGCTCCACGCCGAAATACACCACGGCAACCAGATTATGCACATTCTCGGTCTGCAGACTCTTCAAATGTCCGATGAACGCACGATACGTGAGTGCGCCGGTCAGCGTATCCGTTTCCGATTCGGTGCGTAGCAGCGTCACTTCCTTGTTCACGCGTAACGATTCGGTAAGCACTTCGCCGCAGGTGAGCAATATCGTCTCGTCGGTCGACATGAACGGACGATTCCAAATACTGCGTTCCATCGCGAGATAATACTGTCGCGAGCCGGTGGAAATAGGCGCGGAATAGCGGTAGGAATACCCTCTTTTATCAAGATTGTTTGCATTGCTGATGAAACAGCGCATGCGGGTGAGGCCACGATTGATGCGTCTTACGACGGTCTCTTCCGGCACTTGATTCGGCAACGGCAGCGCGTCGCTTACATTCGCTATGCATTTCAACGCACTTCGGGATCGCGTGAGCCGGCTCATCGTATCGACCGTCATCAGCAACAGCGAGTAGGCGATCAGTGCCAGCATGAACACGGGAAGCACGGTGGCAGTATCCGAGCCAATATTGGCGAACTCCAGAATTTCAGGAATCCACACAATCGCCATCAAATCAGCCAAAGCCATGGCAAGAATGTGAGACAGCGAATACTCGCGCATGGCTTTACGAATCGGAATTTGTACAAAAAAAGAACGTTACAATATCACAAATCAATCGAATAATCGGCACTGCAACAGTCATAATCAGTAATGGCAGCAACCAATGCTGGAATTGATAAGGATTAATCGCAGCATTGACGGAATTCTGGCTGATGATAATTGACAGTACGTGAGAAGTGTTCGCAAATAATATTTTGATCAGTGGGATTGGCGCAAGCGTGGTTCCGGCGCGAAGAATGCCGATTTTCAGACTGCGTGCGGTGATGATCGACGTGATGATGGTAACGATGATCAGGAACATGGCCACGTCGGGAAAATAGCCGGTTACCAGCAGTATGACGGTCAACGGTGGCAGCACGGTGTGTTCGGCGGCAACGCGATACGACGAACGCTTTTTGTGGTAGATCAGGCACAGCAGAAAGCACAGCGACCATATGCAGATGCGCGCAGGGTCTTCCATAAGTTGCTGCACGCCTTCCTGTGCATGGAATGCGATTGCGGCCGCAATGCACAACGCATAGATGATGGCCAGAATGGTGAGTCTGGCTGGTTTTCTGATGCCGTCTTTTGGCTGGCTGCCGGTGGCTGCCTGATGCTTTGATTGCTTCGATGTCATGATTGCCTGATTTCGTTCCCCTGTTGCGTGCCACTTTTACTGAAAAGTAGCGACTGCCTTGTGTTCCTGCCTTGTATTGTGTCTGTGGTTGCGTCTCGCTGCGGCAAGTGTTTATAACACCGGTCCGATGATGCGCCACGGTGCGTTCGTGCCTTCCTCGGCGCTGTCCGGCTGCTCGTTTTCGTTGTTGCCCAACGATTCGTAGATATTGCCGTTCCAGATCACCTTGTCGCCTTGCTTGTACAGTACTCCCGGTTCCCACGTGGGGTAGGCCTGCTGCGAGGAATTCCAGCTGGCATTGTCGAAGTCGACGAGCGTGCCCGGCGTGCCTCGGAATCCTGACCCCAATGTGGTGGCGAATTCGCCGTCCGTCTGTTTCATGCCGCTGCAGAACGTTTGAGCGTGTTGGTGTTCGTATAGTTTTCGCCGCATTGCTGGTCGCGGTTCAGCGACCACATGCTTAAGTGGCCCAGGCTTGTTTCCAGTGCGAACGTGTTGATTTCGCGCGCATTGTCGAGCGTGAAATACTCGTTTTTGGTATCGTTCTGGCCGATGAGCACGGTGGCTCCCAACAGCTCCCAGATCTGATGGTCGCTGAAGAGTTTGCCGCGACTGTACAGCAACGTTTTGTATTGCGCGTGGGCCGCGTTCAGCGAACTTTTGATCAGCGTGGATTGCGTGATCGACGTGGACGCCACGTTGAAATCCATGGTCATGAGATTCACGGTGGATAGCGTCACGCCGGCATCCAGAAACGCGTTCACGGTTTGCATTCCTTGCATTGTAAGACCTTTCGCGTCGGCTGGAAGCGTCAAACTGATGATCAGATCGTGACTGGTATCGTCTTTCCCTTTGTTTTTGGCTTTTTCGTTGGCGATGAGTTTTGCCACGGCTTGCACTCGCCGGGTTGCGGTTTCGCTGTACCCGTCGAGATTCGAGTTTTCGATGTCGAAGTCGAGCGAGGTGATGTGATAGCGGTCGATCACCTGCTGGTATGCGTCGGCAAGGGAATCGACGTCGGAGCATGCGCTGGCAAGTTCGGTGCCGTTCTGCCCGCCGAAGCTGACGGTTACCGTGCGATCGGTTTTGTAGGTTTGCGCGATACGGCTGTCGAGATCGAGCGTGGAAGCCGCTTCGTCGAGCGTGTAGTAGCCGCCCCAGCTGGGCTGGCAGCCGTCGCCGGCGGTGACGAAACCGAGGGACACATTCCGGTAGACGTTGCCCACTTTGGATTCAAACTTGTATGAGGGTGTCGCGGTCACGTCCACATAGCCGCCGAACCAGGGTTCCGGCAATTTCTTAGCCGCCGTTCGCGTGAACGTGATCCACGACCATGTGCCGGCCGCGACGAGCGCGATGCACAGTATCGCTATGAACAGTCGGAGGAAGGAAAATCGTCTTCCTGGAAACAGGGGTTTCATCATTCCCTTTCGAAATCGTCAGGTCACCAATGCCGATGGGGACATTGGGGTGTCTAGCAGGCTGTGTCCCGCTGGGCTTCGGTGCATATGCGGGAGATTTTACGGGGGATTAAGCTTTCCTCTCGTGCGCTGTTTTTCTTATATCTCGCTTACAGTTAGGGAGTGTAGTCTGTGGCTAGTACGACGATTTCAACAGTGATGTATGGTTTATGCAGGTGAGGCAGCGCTGATAATGCAAAGGGGTATATGGTGGCAAAAATAGGGGATTTTGACGGCGATGACCGCAGGCACCAGTGGGGTGCTGAAACCTCCACGCAACCGCTTGCGATCATGCATGCCAAGCCTTCGCCAACGCGCGTTGTGCTTGGCTACGTTGCCATCATCTGCACGGTTGTTTCATGGCTGATCTACATGATCACGATGATTCTGTCGTTGTTCGTCAACAATCCTTCACTCACGTTACGTTTCGTGGTTGAAGGCGTGCTGTACATGACGATTGTGACCACGCTGATTTTCAGCGCGCTCGTCTACTTGACCACACGGCAAGGGGCGCTATACCGTTTCATCCGGCATGACGCGTGCCTCGGGCGATGCTCGACGACCATTTCGCACACAACTACGATAAGGGAATCACAGTGCTGATTCCTTCGTACGTGGAACAGCCGAAAGTCGTCGAAAAAACGATCTGGTCGGCGGCATTGCAGGAATTTCCCGACCTTGCAGTCGTACTCCTAATCGACGATCCTCCGCATCCTAAAAATGATGAAGCGCGAGCGATTCTCAAAGCAAGCCGCGAACTCATGCCGAAAGTATTGGCCGAATTGGCGGCACCTGCGGAACGTTTCACCAAAGCGCGCGACGAAACCGTTGCGGCGCTCGCCGATCAGATGGACGCAAGGCGTAGTGTGGTCGCACGCTGTGCGGAAGACTATCGTGCGGCCGCGCAATGGTTGGAGCATAAGGCCGACACATGGCTGGTCGAAGATCATACCGACGATTTCTTCTGCGACCAGGTATTGCGCGGTCTTGCACGCGACCTGCGTTTGACGGAACAGGCGTTGAACGAATCGATCACCCTGCAGCAGCATGTCGACGCGAATCGCATTCTGCAACTGTACGAACGTTTGGTACGCATTTTCACCGCAAAAGGATGGTCGTTCGAACGCAAGCTGTATGCGTCGACCTCCCGTGAAGGCAACAAAGCCATGAATCTGAATTCGTTCATCGGATTGATGGGGCACTCGCTCAAGCGCGTGGAAACGTCGGACGGGGTGATTCTGCGTGACGTGCGCGAGGGGGAATCTCCCGATTTCGTGATGCGCAATTCCGAATACGTGCTGACGTTGGACGCCGATTCCATGCTGTTGCGCGACTACTGCCTGCGCTTGGTGTACCAGATGGAACAGCCCGGCAATGAGCGCGTGGCCGTGATCCAAACCCCGTATTCCTCGTATCGTGGCGCGCGACGCGAATCGAACGCATCGCGGCCGCCACCACCGACATTCAGCACATGCTGCATCAGGGCATGACCTACTATGACGCCACGTTCTGGTAGGTGCGAACGCGGTGATCCGCAAGGCCGCGCTCGACGATATCTGCGTGGTGTCGACTGAGGGCACGCGCACGGTGAAAACGTATATTCAGGATCGCACGGTGATCGAGGACACCGAATCCAGTATCGATTTGGGTTATTTCGGCTGGCATTTGGTCAACTATCCGGAGCGGTTGAGCTATAGTGCCACCCCGCCTGATTTCGGTTCGTTGGTGGTGCAGCGGCGGCGTTGGGCGAATGGCGGTCTGCTGATCATCGGCAAATTCTTCCGTATTGTGCACGCGCGGCATCAGCAGGGCAATGATGTGAAGCTGGGTGAGTGGGCGCTGCGCGTGAACTATATGGCGTCCATCGCATGGTCGAGTTTCGGCCTGATGTTCCTCTTGGCATATCCGTTCGACCAGCGGTTGCTGAGCCCGTGGGTGGTGCTCGCGTCGCTGCCGTATTTCTCCACCATGTCGAGCGATTTGAAACGCAACGGGTATAAACGTTCCGATATTTTCCGTATTTACGGCTTCAACATCGTGCTGTTGACGGTGAATCTTTCCGGCACGCTCAAGTCGATTCAGCAGGGCATGACGAACACGAAGATTCCGTTCGCGCGTACGCCGAAAGTCAATAATCGTACCGCTTCTCCGGCATTGTATGTGACGATGCGTGGGTGATCATCATTTACTCGTGCATGGTGTTCTACGCCGATACGCTTTCGCACAATTGGGGCAACGCGGTGTTCGCCGGTTTCAATGCGATCGTGACGTTCTGGGCGTTGACCGCGTATATCGGCATCTGGCATTCCGTGCAAGACATGGTGGTTGGTCTGGTCCGTTGGTTCTTCGTGCCGATCAAGGAGCCTCAGCAGGAGGCGGCCCGCAAGAAGGCCTCTTGGCGTGACGCCTCTACTTCGGCGACCGCCAAATGATCTACGAGTCCCGCCCGCTGTAGCGTGCTCCCCGTGTCGGTCTGCACTTTCTTCGGGTTTTTGAAAGGACTGTCGTACGATTTCAAAAATCTGACCGCGCGATTCCGAAATAAAGGTAAATTTTCCAATCGTGCGGTCAGCAAATCAAAATCGTGCGACAGGGCTAGAAATCGTATGACGGGAATCGGGATAGTGCGGTTAATAAACCGAAATCGTGCGACGAAATTGCAAAATCGTCAGTCGGGGTTTAAAAAGCCGTGTGGCAGAAAATCTTGTCACGTGTTTGAGTCGAATCTCCGTGAGGCACTGTTGTGGGTGCTGTAAAGTATCAGGAAAAGGGGTGCCGATGACTCAACATAACGATTGGAGCGCTATGCAGCAAAGCTATATCACGATATGCAGGTCGATTCGTCGGGTGCGTTCGCCGCGCGCAGTCCGCTGGACTTGCTTGCGGTTGCGGCACCAGGGCGCACACGTTGCGTGAACGCCGAGAATCCCACGGGCGGCAAGGGCGCTGCGGCCACTGCAGCCAGTGCACTTGGTCCGTCGCGCAAAGGCAGCCCCTGCATCCAGACCGTAAAAGCGGGGGAGAGCGTCACTTTGATGGATGTGGACGGTCCGGGCGTGATCCGCCATATTTGGATGACCGTCACCGACCGCACGTCGTCTACCGGTCCGAACGTGCTTCGCAACCTGATCCTGGAATTCTATTGGGATGGCGAGGAGACCCCGTCCGTGCAATGCCCGATCGGCGACTTCTTCTGCTGCGGCCACGCGCAGGCCTGCCGAGTCAATTCGATGCCGGTGGTGGTCGTACCCAATCGCGGCTTCAACTGCTACTTCTCCATGCCGTTCGAACATGCGCGCATCGTGCTCCGCAACGATCATAATGAAGACGTTCCCGCGTTCTTCTACCAGATCGATTACACCGAATACGATGCGCTTCCGGCCGGCACCATGCGTTTCCATGCGCAGTGGCGTCGCGAGCGCGTCACCGAACTGGCCCGCGACTATGTGGTGCTCGACGGCGTGCATGGTCGTGGCGCGTATATCGGCACGTATCTGGCGCTCACCGCGTTGGAAAGCCGCTGGTGGGGCGAGGGTGAAGTCAAGATGTACATCGATGGGGACGACCAGTATCCCACGTGGTGCAGCACCGGTGCCGAGGATTATTTCGGTGGCGCGTGGAGTTTCGCCGATTTCGACGAGCATGGGCGTATGCATGAGCAGACGTTCTGTGCGCCGTACGTCGGTTTCCCGTTCTATTCGCAGCGTCTCGCCTCGCATCGCGAGAGCGCGTATTGGGATGTGAATACGCCGGTGACCCGCGGATTGTATCGCTGGCACATTCCCGATCCGATTTATTTCGAACATGATTTGCGTGTGGAATGGCAGCAGATCGGTACTGAGGAGGGCGGCAATTTCGAGCGTCAGGACGACGTCGCTTCCGTCGCGTACTGGTATCAGCTCGAGCCGCATGCACCGTTCGATCCGATTGGCGATCGTCGCTTCCGTCAGCCCCGCTGAATTGCTGTCTGCACAACCCGCAAAATCGGGCCGATTCAAGAGTTGTGCAGACAGCAATCGGCCCATTTATACCCCTGAGCTTGCGATTTCCAGTCTTTCCGGTCAGTTCGGGGGTATTTTTCTGTCTGCGCGACTTGCGTTCTGCGTCTGCACAACCCGGGTTTTTAACCCGATTTTATGGGTTGTGCAGATGCAGGGTGCGGGTTGCGCAGGCGGGAAACGTGACTAGATGGGGTTAGATGTCACGGCGTCTGCTGCGCTGATTATCGTGCGAACGTTCTGCGCATCCAAGAGACAGCCAGCTGCGGCCAGATCTGGATACTCGGTTCAATGCCGTTGACGCCTGCCATGCGGTTTCCGCAGTGCCCAACGACAGTCCATGCCCGCCTTGCGGGAATAGGTGCGCTTCGATGCTGACTCCGGCTTTCTTGCAAGCGTCGATCAGCATCAGTGTGTTTTCGTATGGCACGGTTTCGTCGGGAACGGTATGCCATGCGAAAACCGGCGGTGTTTTGGCGTCGATATGACGTTCGATCGACACGGATTCAAGCGCTTGTGAATCGTTGCGGCGTTCACCAAGCAGCGAATCGAAACTGCCGCGATGGGCGAGCGGGCCAGACGTGATCACCGGATAGGCGAGCATCAAACCATTCGGACGCACCGCATCCGGATCGTAACCATGAGCGACAAGAACATCGTCGCTGGTGGAGGTGGCGAGATTCGCAGCAAGATGACCGCCTGCGGAAAAGCCAATCACGGCAATCGCATCCGGATCGACATGCCACTCGGCGGCATGCTCACGAATCATCGTCATCGCATCGGCAGCTTCCAACAGCGCAACTGGAAAAACGGAAGGCTTCACCGAATATCGCAGCACAAAAGCGTTGAAACCGGCCGCAAGAAACTGCGTCGCAATTGGCTCCGCCTCACGATCCGACGTCATTTCGTAACCGCCGCCCGGAATCACAAGCACAGACGGACGCACACGGTCGGGAACGACTTCTTCGCTGTTATCAAGCAATATCCGACGAATTTCGCTGCGCTGCCGTCGATGCCGGAGATTTCATATTCGAAATGTTTCATATATCCATCATAGGTGGAACACGGCGCACGTTATGCAGGAACTATTTGGTCCCGCTATTTTTCGTACCTTGTGATCCGTGGACGCAAATTGTGCAGTCGGGAGAGTGTGTCCTACTCGAGCAGCCAGTCGAGGATGTTGCGGTGTCGAATGTCTTGGTAGTCGCCGAGCCCGATGGTATCCAAGGTGAGCTGTGTGACGTAGAGGAGACCTCCATATGTGAGATACCGGTCGAACAGCGCATTGTCATTTGCTGTCGGTTGCAATGCATTTCGATATTCCGAGAAAGACAACGGCAGCATCTTGAGCTCGACATATCGTCCGGTGAAATGGATGATTTTGCGTTTTTTCAGAATCGTCCAGTGAAATGGATGATTTTTGCGGAGTGGGTGAGTGATATAGACGTGCGATTGGGCAAATCGGAAGTAATGTTGCGATCATTCGACGGAATTCACGAATGTGTATGGCCGCTCACATGTCTGATACATTTTTCTCAGCTAATTGGCAGGAACACGTATCATTCCTCCAAGACTCGGGCGCTTATATAGAACATGTCAGCAGTTACGGCGGCTGGCGAGGTTCCTGAAGAACCCCATAACTGAACCCTTCTTCTCTCTTCTCTCTCAGCCGGCGGCCCTTCTTTCCGCCGGCTTTCTTCTTTTCTGAACACGATTCATGCGATTCGTGCGATTCGCGATTTATGTTTCGCGATTTTGCCGAAAAGAGTTGCAAGACAAACGCGACCATGCGTGAGTAATGCATGGTCGGCCGTTTGTGATGCTGGTGATTATGCGTGGTCGCGTGCAGGCATTCGTGATTCAGCAGCGCTCGTACGAGAACCTGCGCAGGCGTTCGAAGCATTCCACGCTTTCGTCAAGCCATGGCATGCCGATCACGAACACGTGGCCGAGCGTTTCGTGGCGGCGTGGCTTTGGGTCGAACAGTTCGAAATCGGCTCCCTTGCGGGCCAGTGCGGCAGCAAGCGCCAGATTGTCGGCCTCGAGGAAATCGTCGCCGCAGGTCACGATGAACAGTGGCGGCAGGTTGACGTTGAACGCCAGGCCTTCGGCGGTGAGGAACTTCGGGTCGGCGGCTTCGATGCCGTCGAAGAATTCGACGCCCAGCATCTGTTCGAGTCCGGTGCGGCGATTCGGATCGTAGCCTACGGTCAGTTCGCTTCCCATGGTTTCCAACGATGCGGAACTGTAGGCACCGCACACCGGAGCGGCACCGGCGAAACCAATGCCCGAAGGCTCATCCACGCCGAATGCGGCCGCGGCTTCGGCATTGTTTTCAATCGCCAACGTCAGCATGGTCAACGCGCCGCCTGCCGAATCGCCGGTGAGGAACACGGCGTTCGGATTAACCGGATAATCAGTCAAATGCGCCTTGATCCAACGCAATGCCGCCTGAACGTCCGCCAGCTGACCCCTCAAATCGGTTTGCGGGGCCGGTCGGTAGTTCAGTGAGAATACGGCGAAGCCCGTTTCGGCCAGATGCACGTTGAAGTTGCGGTTCAATTCCTTATATCCGTAAGTGAAACCGCCGCCGTGTATATCGATGTACACCGGCAGCGTATGCCCGCAGCGCAGCACCGCATCGTGCGGTAGATACAGGTCGAGCAAATGCCCTCTGCACTGCCCGGCTTCCGTATCGTAGCCACCGTCAGGCAGGTATGGAATATCTTCGATCACGTCGATTGTGTCAGGTGTGTGCCACAGTTCGGAACGCGGGGTGTCAACCGCGATCGCGCCGAAACGCATGTCGAGAATGCCGCGGACGCGCTCTTCGGAAAGGCCTTCGAGATCGCCGTCGGTTTCCGTCCAACGTTCCGCATGGTCGATCATCTCACGGGTGATGCCATATTTTGCCGCGCATTGTGCGCTGAGTTCCTCAATGGTCTGTGTGCTCGTCATCGACGCCGTCCTTTCATGATGTTCATGCGATTGCGGCCGTTCCGTCATCGGAATGCCGCACCTCGATATATCGTACCGGTTCGATATAGAAAGCGCTACTGCGATCACCCATATTCCTTTACGTCCAGAGCGAATTTATGTAACGGTACATGCGTTGATTTTATTGCGATTGCGACACGCCGAAATCACTCACGTTGCATCAAAAAACGGTTCGCATAGAATAAGTCGCGTTTGCGAATCCGAACAGGGGTTTCGACCGAGAGAGACGGCAACGGGACGCTCGACAAACGACGGACGTGAATCGTAACGGCAACGAATGGCCGTAAAAGCAACGCAAAAACGCAAAACCAACCCACGAAACCCAGACAACCAGCAAACAATCCGAAGGACGCTACGTATGTACGTCGATCCGAATCGTAATACAGAAGCAGGCAACCTTAAATGGATCCTGCCATACTGCAAACCCGACCTGCCACGAGTGGCCGGCGCGATAGTGCTGTTCTGCGTCAACAACACCATGGCGCTCATCATTCCGCTATTGTCAGGCCTCATCGTGGACCGTGTCATCGTGCAAGGCCAAGTCGACGAACTGACGCGACTGTGCATCATGATGATCGTGTTCACCATCGTGCGCGTCGCCTCGCGCTACGGCTACCAAATGTGGATGGAACGCTTCGGGCAGAACTCCGTATTCCGTCTCGTCAGCGACGAATACGAGAAACTGCACGAACTCGACTTCACCTATTTCAACCACACGCGTACCGGCGACATCATGAGCCGCATGACCTCCGACACCGATGCCATACGCCACGCGCTGAGCTGGGTGAGCTACCAGGTGCTTGACTGCGTGGTCATGTTCATTGGCGCGCTCGCCATGATGTTCACCATCGACTGGCGGCTCGCGCTCGCGCTCGCATGCGTCACGCCGTTCATTTTCATCCTTACGCGCGGACTCTCCACGCACGCAAGACCACTGTTCTTCGCCATCCGCAACTCGCTTGCCGAAATGAACTCAATGGTCGAAGAAAACATCGAAGGCAACCGCGTGGTCAAAGCGTTCGTGCGCGAACCGTATGAAACCGAAAAATTCGACAAACACAACGACGATTACATGCAACGCAACATGGACCAGGCCTACAACAGCCGCAAATACATGCCATGGCTCGACGGTCTCGGCTTCTCACTGCAGCTGATCACGCTTGGATTCGGCGGATTCCTGGTCATCACCGGGCGCATGACCCTCGGCAATCTCGTGGCGTTCAACTCCTACCTGTGGATGATCGACGGGCCGGTACGCCAATCCGGATGGCTGATCAACGACTGGCAGCGATTCAACGCATCCTGCATCAAAATCCGCAAACTGCTCACCGCTCAGTCACGTATTACGGAAAAGCCGGAAAATACGGAAAAACCGGGAGACAGCGCCGACGCGAATCACGCCAGCACAGCGGCTGCAACCGCTGCAACAACCAACACAACCCGCATCGCAGGCAGCATCGACTTCCAGCATGTCAGCTTCGCCTTCCCCGACGAACCAGACACCCCCGTGCTCGAAGATGTGGATTTCCATGTTCCGGCAGGCGCCAAACTCGGCATTCTCGGCGAAACCGGCGCGGGCAAATCCACCCTCGTCAACCTCATCTCCCGCTTCTACGACCCCACCGAAGGCCATGTGCTCATCGACGGCGTCGACGCACGAGACTGGCCGCTCGCCACACTGCGCTCGCAAGTGTGCGTCGTGGCGCAAGACACGTTCCTGTTCTCCGACACCATCGGCGGCAACATCAGCTTCGGCGCGGGCGAACAACGCGAATACGACGAACAGTACATTCGCCGCATGGCCACCATCGCCGGCGCGGACGGCTTCATCCGCAGCATGCCGGAAGGCTACGATACCGTGGTCGGAGAGCGTGGCGTCGGCCTTTCCGGCGGCCAAAAACAGCGCCTGAGCCTCGCACGCGCGCTCGCCGACAATCCGTCGATCCTCATCATGGACGATACGACCAGCGCCGTCGACATGGAAACGGAAGCGGAAATCCAGCGCCATCTGCGCGAACTGGACGAACAGAAAACCATCGTCACCATCGCACACCGTATTTCATCGGTGAAAGATCCGATCTGATCCTCGTGCTTGAGCATGGCCGCATTGTGGAGCGCGGCACGCATGACGAACTGGTGGCCGCGCACGGCCGATATTGGGAGATCTACTACAGGCAGCTCGGCTTGCAGGCGGGTCGTTCGCAAGGTTTCGAAGCGTAGGCGCGGGAAAGCAGGAAAGGGGGAAAACCCATGGCAAAACGTAACACATACCGCGAAGATGAAGAGCTGGAAGAACAGATCAACCTGCATGATATTCTGCGCATCGGCGTCTATGTAAAGCCGTATATGTCGCGAATCATACGCATTCTTGCCGTCGTCGTCATGATGAGCTGCATTGCGGTAGTCGTGCCATATTTGACGAAAATCATGATTGACAGCGCGATTCCGTCGAAAAATCTCACCTTACTTGGTGAATTAACGGGGTTGATGGCCGTACTTATTGTGATGTATGAGTTTGGATTGCGTTATCGTACCGTCGAAATTACTCGCGTCGGTCAGCTCATGTTGAAAGACATGCGCCGCGATATTTTCACGCATATTCAGACGCTGCCGTTCAGCTATTTCGATTCGCGTCCGCACGGCAAAATCCTGATTCGCGTGGTCAATTATGTGAACACGCTTTCCGACACGTTGAGTTCCGGCCTGATCAATGTGATTTCCGACGTATTCACCTTCCTGATCACGCTGGTGGTCATGTTCGTGGTCGATTGGCGGCTTGCGCTGTTCAGCCTGGTGCTCTTCCCGTTCCTGATCGCGTGGGTGCTGGTATTGCAGCATTTCCAGCGCCGCGCGTATCAGATGTTGTCGAACAAGCAGAGCAATCTCAACGCGTTCATTCACGAGTCGATCACCGGCGTGAAAACCACGCAGACCTTCGCCCAGGAGGCGGCGCAGTTCAAAACCTTCCAAGAGCAGCAAGACGACGTGCGCACCTCGTGGATGAAGGCCGTGCATATCCAGTTCCTCATGTGGCCGGGCATTCAAACCATTTCCGTCATGACGATCGCATTCATCTACTATGTGGGCGTCACGGGCTTCGGCGCGGTGAACGTTTCCACCGGCGTGCTGATCGCGTTCGTTGGCTATGCGAATAATTTCTGGAATCCGGTGATCAGCATCGGCAATTTCTACAATCAGCTGATCACTTGTTCCGCATATCTTGAGCGTATTTTCGAAACGCTTGACGTGCAGCCGGAGATTCGTAACGCGCCTGACGCGACTGAACTGCCGCAAATCGAAGGACGCGTCGATTTCAACGATGTAGTTTTCCGTTACGAGCCTGACGGTCGCAATATTCTCAATCTGGTTGATCTGCATGTTGAGCCAGGCAGCACCGTTGCGTTGGTTGGTCCGACCGGTGCCGGCAAAACCACGATCATCAATCTGCTGTCGCGTTTTTACGACGTTGCAGAAGGTTCGGTCACAATTGATGGTCATGATGTGCGTTCTGTCACATTGGAATCGTTGCGTCGGCAGATGGGCGTCATGCTGCAGGATACGTTCATTTTCTCCGGCAATGTGCGCGAGAACATCCGTTACGGCAAGTTGGATGCGACCGATGCTGAGATCGAAGCGGCCGCGAAGGCGGTGCATGCGCACGAGTTCATTATGGATTTGCCGAACGGATACGACACGGTGGTGGAGGAGCGCGGTTCCACGCTTTCCGCTGGTCAACGTCAGCTGATTGCATTCGCCCGCGTGCTGCTGGCCGATCCGCGCATTCTGATTCTCGACGAGGCCACGTCGAATATCGATACGCGTACCGAAGAGGCACTTCAGGCCGGATTGAACCACCTGCTGAAGGGACGCACGAGCTTCATCATCGCGCACCGACTGTCCACCATCGAGAACGCGGACATGATCTGCTACATCGATCATGGGCAGATCATGGAGCAAGGCAACCACGCCGAGCTGCTCGCCAAGCGTGGCGCCTACTATCGCCTCTACGACTCCCAATACGCCATGATCAAGGTCTAAATGGGCTGATTAGGGCTTGGACTGATTGGCTTGAAATCAGCCTTCCTGCTAGCCGCTTGTCGTTTTTCGGCCGGCGGCTAGCCGCAAATTATCAGGTACGAGGCGGAAGATAGGGAAGTCAGAAAGCAACGCATGTTGCTGCGCATGAAGATGACGCGTGAATGCGTCGATGAAACAACGCGGGAAGGTTTGGTATGGCAGTAGAGAAGCCAGTGCTCACCCAGGAGCAGCAAGATGCGGTCGCAGCGCTCGCATCCACCAACGTGTATGCGAAGCAATCGAAATTCAAAACCTTCCGCGAGCTGCCGCCGAAAGACAAGTGGCCGTACTTCAAGCAGAACTTTCTGACCGATGTGCTGATCATTATCGCAGTGGTCGGCTTGGTACTTGCTTTCGTCATCTCGTATGTGACCAAAGGTCCCGAGGCCGAGCTGAGTCTTGAAGGTGTCGATATGGCGGAATATTCCGAACAGATTGATGCGTTGGGCGCTGATTTTGTGAAGACGCAAGGTATTGAAGACGAGCGTCTCGTGCGGACGGATGCCTCCATTGCGATTAGCGAGAATGCCGCGCAAGATGGTTCCGCATCGTTGACGGCTCGCGTTTCGGCAGGTCAGATCAACATGATTGTTGCCGAAACCGATATTTTCGCCGAAGTCAATGATCGCGGCGACATCACCAAACCCGCGGAAGTGATGAGTGCCGCCGATCTTGAGCAGGTCAAGGATACGCTGGTCGACGCCAAAGGCAATCCGGTTTCCGATGTGAACGACGCTGTCGGATTCGACTTGTCCCATTCGAAAACATGGACTTCCATGAAGGGACTGCCGAAAGAAGGGGTTATTCTCGGATTCAGCAATATCACGGAATCCAAGGATATGCCGATTCAATTCGTGGAATATCTGCAATTCGAGTAGGTATTTGCTGGTCTTCGAACGGTCATTTCAGTTGCTGAATATTTGCTGAATGTGCGTAGACACGCACATCGCGGTTGCCCCGTTTTCCGCTTAAGCTAGTGAGGGTACGTCAAACGATGCACGTCAACGGATAGGCGGCATTCGGAATTCGAAGGAGATGGCAATGGAGAACGGCAATATGACTCCCCTTGTTCCTCGGCAGGATGGGCGCCTTGAATGGGGCAATGGTGTGGTCTCCATGCTGTTTGACATTGCCGCCGATTCCCCCGTTCGCCTCTGCAACGTTGTAGGGCGCAACATGGTTCCGATCGATGGTCGCTTGTCTGACGATGGAAAGCCAGTGGTTGAAAAGGATCCGCGTCCGATTGTTGAGGTGTGTGCCGCCAATACCGGTTCGCAAGACAACCGACTGACGCTGATTGCCACAGTTGCCGGCAGCCAATTGCGATTCGTTTCCGCGCTTGCTTCCGAACCTGAACCAGGTTCCGCCGATCCGTTCCGTTTGGAGATCACGCAGTTCGCGCCGTATGCCGATCTTGAACCGAAAGGTCGTGAATTCGAGCCGACGGCAAGCGAACGTGACGCAGCCGATTCCGCCGCGAATTCCGCGTCCGAGGCGGTTTCCGCCGATTCCAATGCAGGCTTGGTGGTCACTTCCGTATTCGAGGCGTTCCCGAATCTTTCCGCAGTGCGCACCTACACGCGTCTGCAGTCCGCCAGGCAACTGCCGATTGAAGCGGTGTCATCGTTGAATCTGACCGTTCCGATGCGCGTCAACTGCGGCAAGGTGCATCGTTCGAATATTTTCTGGGGCGATGCCGCTTGGGCTGTGGAAAACGATTGGCGTGTTCGTCCGCTGCGTGACACTCAGGTGCGTAACCGCAACCAGAAAATCAATCCTGGTCAGTCTAGTTCGCGTTTTGCCATGAGCTCGACTTCTACATGGAGCTCGGGAGAGCATGAGCCGGCCGGCATTCTGCAGGTGGAAGGTTCGGTACGCCGCGCCCGCGATTTTTCCGTAATGTGGCAGATCGAGCATAACGGTCCGTGGGAGTGGGAAGTCGGCGAGGACGATCCCGGCCTGCACGTCACTGCGTTCGGTCCGGAATATAAGGATCATGGTTGGTTCACCAATCTTGGTGAAGGCAATGATTTCGAGTCCGTTCCTGTGTCGTTTGCCATTGCCGCAGGCGATTGGCAGCAGGCTGTTGCCGAAATGACGTTGCAGCGTCGTGCGCTGCGCATTGCCAAGCTCGTGAGTTGGGACGCGTCGATCAGTTCGAGCATACGCAGGGTCTTGTGATCTACAACGATTACATGAATACGCTGTTCGGTGACCCTCGTATTGAGAAGGAACTGCCGCTGATTGAAGGTGCGGCAAGCGTTGGCGCGGATGTTTTCTGCATTGACGCCGGCTGGTACGACAGCACCGACGGCGGCTGGTGGGACATGGTCGGCGAATGGCAGGCCTCCACCAACCGTTTCGGAGACGCCGGTCTGCGCGGTCTTGCCGACACGATTCGTGCTCATGGCATGGGCTTGGGACTGTGGCTCGAACCTGAAGTGATCGGCGTGAAATCGCCGCTTGCGAGCATGTTGCCGGATTCCGCGTTCTTCCAGCGTCATGGTGTTCGCGTGTGCGATTCGGGTCGTTATCTGCTTGATTTCCGTTCTCCCGAAGCGCAAGAGCATGTTACGCGTACTGTTGATCGTTTGATTGACGATTTCGGTGCGGTGTTCTTCAAGTTCGACTACAACACCATTCCCGGCGTCGGCACTGATTTGAATGCCGAGTCCGTTGGCGATGGCCTGCTCGAGCATTGCCGCGCATATGTGGATTGGCTTGACGATCTGCGTCGCCGTCATCCGGATGTGATGATCGAAAACTGCGGTTCCGGTGCCATGCGCGCCGATTACGCGCAGTTGTCCCGCTTGGATTTGCAGTCCACTTCCGACCAGTGCGATCCTCTGATTTATGCTGCGATTGCGGCTGGTGCAGGTATGACGATTCTGCCGGAACAGCAGGGTAATTGGGGTTACGCTCAGCAAGAGATGGATGATGAGACTGCTGTGTTCACGCTTGCTACGGGTGTGCTCGGCAGGCTGTATCTGTCTGGTTTCATCGATCGCATGACGGAGCCGCGTCTTTCGCTCGTTCGCGACGCTATCGCCTTACATCGTTGTGTACTTGCCGACCAGCAGCATATGGTGCCGTTCTGGCCGTCCGGACTTCCCGACTTCGACGGCGATTGGCTTGCCGTCGGCTTGCGTCATGTCGAAACGGATATGCGTGACGCGTATGTGTACGGCGAATCCGCTTGGAATGAGCAGGCTGCCGAGCAGAACGATCAGCAACCTCAGCCGGAAGATAAGCCCGACTACATCATCGTGTGGCGTCGCGGCGGCACACCGTCCGTGAACATGCCGTTGGATGCGGATCAAACCATCGAACAGGTGTTCCCGAATCCTGCCGAACCGGACCATGCGCCCAATGCCAAACCGTGGACTATCGAACGCATGGATCCGGAAACGGTTCGCCTGAACGCCGCCACCTCCAAGCAACCCTCCGCCCGCATCTTTGCCATTCGCCGCCGCGACTGATCGGGCTGAGCCAACCAATCGCTGAAATGCCGTATTCCGGCTATCGTGCGTTCCGCTGCAATCGGGCGCGGAACGCACGATAGCTATATGATCGCGGTCGTGGATTCACGTTCGACCAACTGATATCCGATGGTTGCGCGGCTCGGCGGCAGCACCGTGCCTGCATCATTGGAATTTCCGGCATTGCTGGAATTATCATTCACTTCGCCGCGTTCGATCCGTTCGACAATCATATCGACCGCGAATTTGGCAAGCTGGTCGAGATCCACTTGGATGGTGCTCAGCGAAGGGGTGGCGTAGGTTCCGGAAGTCACGCCGTCGAATCCGATCACCTTCACGTCTTGCGGCACATGGATGCCATAGTCGGCGAGGCCGCGAATCACGCCGAATGCGGCGAAATCATTGGCGCAGCACACTCCGTCGAACGCGATTGCGGGAATCTTGTCGGTCGTTTCGATCGATCTGCCCGTAATCTTGCCGCTTGCATCGTTGAAATCGGCGGTTCCGGCCGTGCCTGTTTCGCGGTCTCCAGCACCCGCGCCGGCTCCGCAGCCCGTCCTTCGCGCCGCCATGATCCGTTCGGCGATCGCGTGCCCGGCGGTAATGCCTTCGTCGGAGCGACCGCCTTCGAACACCATGGTTTCGTCATATGGCAATCCTGCGTCCAGCAACGCCGCGCACGCTCCTCGAAGTCGCAATGCAAATGCGTTCTGCGCATGCGCCAACTCGGCGCGCGGCACGAACGTATGCCCGACAATCGCAATATTCCGGCATCCCTGGGCGATCAGATACTGCATCGCAGCGCGTTCGCCCTCCTCGTTGGGAAAATTCACGGCATCCACGGTTGGCGTTTCCTCGCATGCGTCGAGCAGTACGAGAGCGCCCGCCGTTGAGTTTGGCGAGCGGTAGATTCGTGCCCAATCCGGTGGCGTGCAGAATCTCACCGTCGAAGAGCTGCCCGGAGAACGGATTGCTGGTCAGCGCATGTTCGGCCGCGTCCGGCGAATACTGGGTCTGTTCGATGAACGGCGTGAGTCCACGTGAGGTGATCTCGCGGCTCAATGTTTGCGTCAGCTTCGAATAGAACGGCGAATCGAATTCGTTGACGATGATGTGAATAATGTTGCTGCGACCTGATTTGAGCATGCTGGCTGTCAGATTGATGCGATAGTCGAGTTTTTTCGCTGCTGCCAGCACTTTGGCTCGGGTCGATTCCTTGACGCCGGCTTTGCCGTGCAGCGCATTCGATGCGGTCATGGGGGAGACGCCGGCTTCCGCCGCCACGTCGCGCAATGTCGGTTTGCCGTTTGCCATGCACCGCTCCTTACAGCCAAGTTTTTCTGTAACGATATTATATATGATGATTTTCTGGTAATCGTTGAAATTTCAAAGAATCACCGATATCCTATCATGATTGTGATTTCTGAAATATGCTATAAAATATGTAACGGTACATATCTGAAGTTTTCCAAGATGATGAAGTCGAATAAGTAAGTCAAGGATGACGTCAGATACTGTAAACGGCACGCTTTTCTAACGTTGTACAAGGAGAAGGCAATGGCGACTACCGAGGATCTGCCAAAAGCATGGCGACCGCCAATGGGCTGGAACAGCTGGGATTCCTACGGCACCACCGTCACCGAAAGCGAAGTGCTTGCCAACGCACGATTCATGGCGGAACACCTGAAAGACGCCGGCTGGGATACGATCGTCGTCGACATCGACTGGTATGACCCGACCGCCCGCGCACACGGTTACAATGCCAATGCGCCGCTGATCCTCGACGAATACGGGCGTCAACTGCCCGACCCTGAACGATTCCCCAGCGCTGCAGACGGGCACGGTTTCGCACCGCTTGCCGAACAGATCCACGCCATGGGACTCAAATTTGGCGTACATATGATGCGAGGCATTCCGCGCTTGGCAGTCGACAACAATCTGCCGGTCAAAGGCACTCCATACACGGCGCAAGAGGTGGCGGACCTTAACCACGTGTGCAAGTGGAATTCAGACAATTATGGGCTGAACCATAACCACTCCGGAGCTCAAGCTTGGTATGACGAACAGCTCGACCTGTTCGCCTCATGGGGGCTTGACTTCCTCAAAGTCGACGACATGCAAACGCCATTCCACAGCGCGGAAATCGCCGCCTACCATAACGCCATCGCCAAAGCTGAAGCGAAATACGGTCGCAGCATCAGCCTGTCGCTCTCGCCGGGCGGTTGGGTGAGCACCGGCTACACCGAATTTCTGCGAGACAGCGCGCAAATGTGGCGTATCAGCGACGATTTATGGGATCGTTGGGAAGACATCTACCAGCAATTCCCGCGTCTTGCGAGGTGGGCGCCGTTCCAGACCACCGGTCATTGGGCTGACGCCGACATGCTGCCGTTGGGGCATATTGGATTGCGGGCCGAACGTGGAGACGATCGCCAAAGCCGCCTCACCGAAGATGAAAGCCGCACGTTGCTTGCCCTCTGGTGCATGGGACGCAGCCCACTTATGGTAGGCGGCGACCTGCCGACCAGTACCAGCGAAACCATTGAACTGCTCGCCAATCCGGCATTGCGCGAAGTCACCGCAGGATCCACCAACAATCACGAAACCGTGTACGAACGCATCTTCGAACGTGGGATGACGAAAACTCCTACCTTGGGGATCTCGTGGTGTGGGCCGCCGATGCGGCCGACTGGGCGGATGGCACTCCTTCCGCACATTCGGGCGGACATTATGCAGCCATCTTCTGGACCGGCGATCGCGACTACGAACTGCCGGCAACCATCGAGCTGCAATCCATCGTCGGATTAAGCCAACGCAACGATCCGTGGACGATTACCAATCTGTTTGACGACGAAACCAACGCAACTGGCGAAACTGATGTAACCGGCGCACGTATCGAAGGTGAGGGCGAAGATCGAGTCATCCGTGGAACCATACCAGCGCATGGCGTGCTCTGGTTCGCACTCGACCCGCGCTGACGGCAACCAGCAGTCGCTATAAATCGCCATCAATCATCAAATTTCCAACAAAACTCAATGACAAACCACCAACCAAACACAAAAAGGAATGCCATGACCGATACCATCATCGCAACCCTCAACAAGGCAGGTGTGCGCAACATCAGCACCGACCTGTGGGGCATCTTCTACGAAGACATCAGCTACTCCGGCGACGGCGGACTCACGCCGACCTCGTACAGAACGGCGCATTCGAATACAATCGCGCCGACTCCTCCGACTGGAGCAACTACAGCTTCTGGCGCAAAATCGTGCCCGCCGGCTCCTTCGCAGCCTTCGACGTGCTCACCGACAATCCGGTAGCCGAAGAAAACCCGCACTATGCGTCCGTTGAAGTCGAACAGGCGCCGGCTTCGCTTGAAAATATCGGCTGGGACGGCATGGTCTTCCGTGCCGGCGAAACCTACGATTTCTCCGCATGGATGCGTATTTCCAGCAATTGCGAAGCTTCCGCACTTCCCGTCACCGTCGCTCTGATTGACGACGATGGAAATGCGATTGCAGAACAAGATATCACCGTCGATTCCAACGATTGGCGTAAGCAAGAGGTTTCGCTGACGGTTTCCGGTGAAAGCAATGCCATCGTTGCACATGAAGGCGCTTTGCGACTCACCTTCACCACGGAAGGTACCGTCGATCTTGATTTCGTTACCCTCGAACCACGCACCACCTACAACGGGCTCAAGCATTTCCGTCCCGATTTGGTCAAGGCGCTCGCCGACCTGCAGCCGCGCTTCATGCGCTTCCCGGGCGGCTGCATCACCCACGGTCTTGGCATGGATAACATGTACCACTGGGATCGCACCATCGGTGATGTTGAGCATCGGCCGCACAATTTCAACCTGTGGGGCTACCACCAGTCGTTCCGTATCGGCTACTACGAATACTTGTGCCTGTGCGAAACCATTGGCGCGAAGCCGCTGCCGGTGCTGCCCGCCGCCGTGAGCTGCCAGAACACCAGTCAGGGCCCGGTGCCGATCGCGCAGAAAGACATGCCGGCATACATCGATGAAGTGCTGCATTTGGTCGAATTCTGCAATGGCGATGCCGCGACCACCGAATGGGGTGCCAAGCGTGCCGCCATGGGTCATCCGGAACCGTTCAACCTTGAATATTTGGGCATCGGCAACGAAGATCTCATCGATGACGTGTTCAGGAACCGCTTCCAGCAGATCTTCGACGCGGTCAAGGCCACCTACCCGGATATTGTTGTGGTTGGCACGGTCGGCCCGGCTCCGAGCGGTCCCGACTACGAGGCTGGTTGGCAGTATGCGCGTGAAGCCGGCGTTCCCATCGTTGACGAGCATTCCTATCAGTCCTCCAGCTGGTGGTTCCACAATCTCGACCACTACGACACCACGGATCGTGAGGGCCCGAAGGTGTACTTGGGCGAGTATGGTTCGTGGAACACGCAGCTGATCAACGGTCTTTCCGAAGCGGCGTTCATGGGTCGCATGGAATTGAACGGCGATGCCGTGGTCATGTCTTCGTATGCGCCGCTGTTTGCCAAGAACGGGCATCACAGCTGGAATCCTGATCTGATCTACTTCGACAACGAACGTACCTACCTGCCGTACAGCTACTGGGTGCAGCAGATGTATGCCACCACCACGTCCGATACCGCATGGCCGGTCGCGGTGGAAGGCAAGACCACGCTGCGTCGCGAACTGCCACCAACCGTTGGACTGCGCTTGGAAGGTGCCGCTCACGCCGACATCACCAACTTCAGCGTTGACACCGCTGATGGCCGCCATGTCGATCTTGAGGACTGCCATTACGCAGGCAATGGTCCGATGAACACGAGCCTCAACATTGACTCTGACGCCTACACCATCAACGCCACCATCACCTACTATCAGGGTCGTTGGGGCTTGCAGCTGGTGCACGGCGACATCAACGGCAAGAACCACAACATCACCTCCTTCGGTCGTGCTTTCGAAATCAAGGTGGTGCGCGACGGTACCGCCTACAATCTTGACGGCACCGAATGGTCCATGGACGAAGTGTTCCCCGGAACCGTGTGGCAGGTGCGCATCGAAGTGGCCGATCGCGGCGAAAGCATGAAGCTGTATATCGATGGAGAGCTTGTTGCGCAGGGTGTTGAGAAGCCGGAAGAGCCCCGCCGTACCGTCACCGTGGCTCGCAATGATGCTGAAGGCGTCACCTACGTGCGTATCGTCAACGCGCTCGACGCTGAAGCCGAGATTGATCTGAACCAAGTGCTTGAAGAGCTTGGTGTTTCCGCGGAATCCCGCGCTTCGGCAACCGCCACCGTGCTCGCCGGAACCGACCCGTACGCCGGTGAAATCGGCAAGGCTTCGCCAACCGTTCCGGTTGAAACCGCAATCGACCTAACCAGCGGCGCCTACACCGCCCCCTCCTGGTCCTTCACCACCCTCACCCTCCATGACTAATCGCGGAAAGCGTTTCAGCGCTACGTCGCAAAATATATGGAGGTGCGTTGGTTAATCCCACTGCCATCGATGAATAACGCGGCTTCCGAAGCAAGACTGCCATCGAGCGTAGGCTGGAGGCATGAGCAAACACCATCGTGACCGCAGCTGGGCGCCAGCACCGCAACCACTTCCCGAGAACGCGCACGTCATCGACAACCACACGCATGTGGCGTCCGTCGTGCCGTTCTCGCGGGCCATGAGCCACGAAGCGCAAGAAAAAGGACAGCCGGAAGTCCCCGTATACAGCGTCGACGAACTGCTGAACCAAGCGCGACAAGTCGGAGTCGAAGGCGTCATCGACTGCGGATGCGAACTGCCGAACCTCATGACGGCCATCGACATGGCACGCGAGCACCCCCAAACCGTGCATGCGGCCATCGCCATACACCCCAACGAATCCGTGCTCCACGGTCACCGCGGGGTGCCGGGCCCAGACGGGTTGCCGCTCAAATACAAGCCATGGCACGACACCAGCTTCGAAGACGCCATGGCCGAAGTGCACCGCCTCGCCACCGCCTACCCCAACCAGGTTGTGGCCATCGGCGAGACGGGCATGGACCTCTTCCGCACCGGAGAAGCCGCCAAAGAACTGCAGCGAGAAGCCTTCCGCGCGCACATCGCGCTCGCGAAAGAACTGAACCTGCCCATGCAGATCCATGATCGCGATTCACATAAGGAAGTCATCGAAACGCTGCTGGCGGACGGCGCTCCCGAACGGACCGTGTTCCACAGCTATTCCGGTGATGCCGAAATGGGTGAGATCGCACGTGAAAACGGTTGGTATCTCAGCCTTTCGGGCACATCCAGCTATAAGGGCAACGATGGTATTCGCGAGTCGGCGCGCATTGTCGGATTGAGCCATGTCATGGTCGAAACAGATGCCCCCTACCTAGTCCGATGCCGTATCGGGGCCGCACCAACGCGCCATACATGATCCCCTACACCCTGCAGTCGTTGGCGAATTATCTCGATAAACCGCTGACGGAAGTCGCGCAGGCAACGCGAAAGACCACGCGCGAAGTGTACGGAATCTGAACAAAATCCGAAAATCGACAGGACGGAAACGATTTATCCGAAAATAAGAGAGAGTAAGAGAAAGACAAGAGGTAAAATAAGAAAAAAACCCACAGGAAGTTTACTTCGTGCGAGATCAAGAATCGCAAGAAACAATGTGAAGATTTGACAAGACTTCGTAAGGCTCCTAACGTGCCTTTTTGCGTTTATTTTGGGGAGTGGGTTGGAAGGCCCGCCACTTGGAGGTAGCGTTATGGCTAACGAGCCAAACGAGGATGAGCCGCTGTTTCACGCAGCCACATACACGCAGGCGCCGAAGGTTTCGCACAAGGTGCTGACCAAGGAAGAGCGACAGGTGCTGATCAAGCAGCACGAGGAGAAACAGCAGGAGGCCGCCAAACTTGACCAGGTGGCCAGCAAGGGTCCCGTCGGTCGTTGGTGGAGCCGTCTGCAATCCGGTCCAAACAGAATCACGCCCGCCATGGCGATCGTGGCGTTGGGCGTGGTATATGGCGATATCGGCACCTCGCCGCTGTACACCATGCAGACGTTCCTCAACGGGCAGGGCGGACTTGCGCATGCCGACCGCGAAGCCGTGCTCGGCGTGCTTTCGTTGGTGTTCTGGTCAATCACGCTTATCACCACCGTCAAATACGTGCTGATTGCCATGCGTATCGACAACAAGGGCGAAGGCGGCATTTTCGCGCTGTACTCGTTGGTTCGAAAGTACGGTGCATGGCTTGCGATTCCTGCCATGCTCGGCGGCGCCGCGTTCCTCGCCGATTCCGTACTCACCCCGGCTGTGTCCATCAGCTCGGCAGTGGAAGGCTTGGAGACGCTACCAGCTTTTGAAAAACTTTTCACTGAAAACAAGCAGCTGACCCTGATGATCACCGCGGCCATCATTCTGATGCTGTTCTCTGTGCAGTCGCGTGGCACCGAGCGTATCGGCAAGGCGTTCGGTTCGGTCGTGCTTGTCTGGTTCTCGTTCCTGGCGGTTGTCGGCTTGGCGAACCTCAGTCAGTATTGGAGCGTGTTCGCGGCGCTCAACCCCGTGTACGGTGTCAGATTCCTGTTCAGCAGCCATAATGCCGCCGGGCTTGCCATCATGGGTACGGTGTTCCTGTCAACCACCGGTGCCGAAGCGCTTTATTCCGACATGGGTCATGTTGGCCGTGGCAACATCTATTTCACGTGGCCGTTCATCAAAATCGCGCTTGTGCTCTGTTATTTCGGCCAAGGCGCATGGATGCTCAATCATTGGGATGATTCGGCTTATATCCGCACGCACGGTTTGAATCCGTTCTTCGAAATGATGACGCCCAGCGTGCGTTACGTGGCCGTCGTGCTTTCCGTGGTCGCGGGCGTTATCGCATCGCAGGCGTTGATCACCGGTGCGTTCACGATGGTGTCTGAAGCCACCCATCTGAACTGGATGCCGCATCTTCAGGTCCGTTACCCGGCCCGTACCCGCGGTCAGCTGTACATTCCTGTGGTCAATGCGGTGCTTTGCGTTTCCACGCTGTTGGTTTTGGCGCTATTCCGTGATTCCGAGCATATTTCCGCGGCGTATGGCCTGGCGTTGACCATCACCATGATCACTACCACCATTCTGCTTGCCGTCTACATCTGGCATTCGGGGCGTCGTATCGGAGCGGTCGTATTCACCGTGCTGTTCCTTGCGATCCAATTCATGTTCTTCTTCGCTTCCATGGCGAAGTTCCTGCATGGTGGTTGGTTCACGATGCTGCTTACCTTCGCGATTCTGCTGGTTATGTACACGTGGAACGAAGGCACGAAGCTGGAACGTGCGCAGCGTCGCCATATGCAGCCCGCCGAATGCCTACCGGTGCTGAAGCGGTTGCATGATGACGATACGATTCCGTATTTTGCCGACAATATCGTCTACCTCACGTCGGATCCGGAGACGAAGCGTATCGATACCGATATCTTCTTCTCGATTTTCGCCGACCATCCAAAACGTGCCCGCGCTTGGTGGGCGGTTTCCGTCGAGACTGCCGATGAGCCGTTCACCCGCGAGTATTCGGTTGAGAATTTCGGTACGGATTATATGTTCCGTGTTCGCATTCGGCTTGGTTTCAAGGTTTCTCAGTCGATTCCAGCTTACATTCATCAGATCATGAACGATTTGTCGAAGTCGGGGGGATCTGCCGAGGCAGGAAAGCCGCTATCCGAAGCTTGATGCTGATCCGAATATCGGTCCGATTCGATATGTGCTGATACACAAGGCGCTTATGCCTGAGTCGAAGGTGTCGCAGCGTGGCGCGATTTCTTTGGAGGTCAAGTATGCGATTCGTCATTTTGCGGGATCTCCGGTCAAATGGTTCGGCCTTGCGCCTTACAATCCGCTGATTGAGATACAGCCGCTATTCCTCGCGACTCAGCGTCCTCCGCGGCTAAAGCGTGTGTGAAACAAGCCGTGAAACGGGCTGCGTGATGATGGCGATCGTATCTGCCATCGTCGCGCAGCCCGTTTTCGTAGGGCATTTTGTAGGTTTTTGCATGGTCTTATCTCGAAGAATCGTTGGAATCACGCTGTTTTTCGCACGCTATAAGCAATGTCGATAGCCATATGCGCGCGTTGCATTACAAGCCCTGTAGAGTAATCAACCATGTGCAGATTACTTGGATTCGCGGCAGCCGGAAGCAACACCAGTCTCAATGGCGTGCTCGGCATGCAGGCCGTACGCGATTTCCGGAATCTGAGCGAAATCCACAACGATGGCTGGGGCTCCGCGCTGGTCACCGTGCCGAGCGAGTCGCCGTACCTGCGTGACGGTGGCGCTCCCACCCCGGAACCGCACCGCCGTCTACAAGAACACGATCGCAGCCCGACATGATCCGATTTTCGACGAGCTTGCGAACACTCCGGCTCGTGGAGGCCTGTGGCACCTGCGTTTGGCCAGCTCGAACCTGCCGTTGATTCTCGAGAACCAGCAGCCGTTCTACGCCAACGGATTGAGCTTCATCCACAATGGCGATATTTCCGACGATCAGGGTCGCAACATCATCACCAACCGCGCGTTCCCGGTCGATCCCAACATCGTGCAGTCCACTGGCGGCCGTTCCGATTCCGCCATTTTCTTCGCAGTGATCCTGCAGTACATCGGTTTTGGTTTCGCACTCGACGAGGCGGTCGCGCAGGCGGTGCGCGAACTGCGCAAAAGCTATCCGAAGTCCAGCTACAACTGCATGATCCAGAGCCAAGACCAATTCATCGCTCTGTGCGCGGCCGGTCGTGAGGTCACGTCCAAGCGCATTGTGGAAATCTATGACCAGTACGGCCGTGGCGACCAGGCGCATGACTATCGTGTGATGCGCTATCGTACGCTCGGTGAATCCGAAGCGGATCAGGCTGCAGGCCAGCCGAAGGGCGTGGTTGTGGCCAGCTCCGGTTTCGATCAGTGTGCCGAAGATGGCTGGACTCGTTTGGAGAACAATCAGATGATCGTTGCTTCCAACCGTACCGGCGCATTTCGCGTGCGTTCCATCTGAAATTCGTAAGCTGAAATCCGTATTTCGGAATTTTTCGGCTGAAACTTTCATCGGGGGATTTCCAGTTTTTTTTTTCGACCGGATTCAGCATGCGGCAATCGTCATACAGCGCCTAAGATAGGCGGTATGACAACCGGATATATTCCTACACTCGCCCAAGTTGACGAACTGCATCGAAAAATCGCGCAATCGCAAGCCGCATACGATTTGATTCACGGACATTGCGTAGTCGTCGCCGACATCGCACGTCGCATGGCACGCAGGCAGAATGCACTGTTCACCCGCCGCTGCACACTACCGGACGATGCCCCTGAAAAAGCGGGCGATTTCGGCCTTAGGCTTACGCAAGACGGCAATGGAAGCGAATCGTTCGGTATGCTTCGCATCCCCTCCATTCCATCATCGGACGGGCTTACGGGCGGGACCGTTCCGCCGAGGCTGATCGACGAGCATCTGGTGGTGATCGGTGGTCTGCTGCATGATATCGGCACGTATTTTCTGCTCAAGCAAGACGGTTCCGACGGTGGACCGCTGAAATTCGACGGTCCGAATTACGTGCGGCATGGGCTTAAAGGCTACGAATATTGTTGAATGAGGGTGTGACGAGTCTATCGCGCAGTTCGCGCGCAACCACACCGGTGTGGGACTCACCAAAGAAGCGGTGGAATCGCAAGGATTGCCATTGCCTCCGGCCGACTATGTGCCCATGAATCTTGAGCAGGAAGTGGTGATGGTGGCCGACAAGTACAACAGCAAGTCGATTCCGCCGAAGTTCCTGACGGCCGAAGCCTATGCGCGCAAGGCGGCCCGTTTCGGCGAAAGCAACAGGCGCGAATGGCTGCGGCTGCTCGAACGATACGGCGTGCTTGACGTCACGCCGCTCGCCGAGCAGTACCACATGCGTATCGTGGAGTAGGGCAGACCGTTTCCAGAACACGCAAGCCCTTTGGAATTTGGCTAAAACCAGAATTCCAAAGGGCTTACCTATGGGCGTACGAAAGAGTCTATGTTCGTGCGCCCGTTGCACTAGGCGGCTAGTCGAGTTCCACGCTGTGCTCCATCGCATCGGCGACCTCCGGATTGGTGGTCACCACGATGATGGCGCGCTTGCGGTCGGCATCGCGCTTGAACTTCTTCAACAGATCCAACACCACGGCCGCATCGTCGGCATCCAATCCAGCGGTCGGCTCGTCGGCGATGATCACTTCAGCCTCGCAGCTCAGCGCACGGGCGATGGCCACGCGGCGCTGGTTCAGTTCGCTTACTTCGCCGACTGCCAGGCCGGACGTCACTTCGGCAGAGCACGCGCTTGAGCAGTTCGCGGGCGATCACAGGCTTCGGCTTGAGGAAGTTGCGGTTCGACGCATCCATGGCGTACAGTACATTGCTTTCCGCGTCGAGATCGGGGCGGAAAGCGAAACGTTGCGGAATGAATCCGATACGGTGTCCCAACATTTCGACCGGTTCGACGTCGCTCAGGTTGGTGCTTTTGTGCATCACGTTGCCGCGGTCCGTGCGTACCATGCCGACCATGGTGGCCAGCAACGCCTGATGCTGTTCGCGATCCTCCGCGTCCACGAGCACCGCATGCGTGGCGCCCGCATGGAACGACAGCGATAGGTCGCGAGAATATTGCGGCCGGTCTTGCGATTGGTCACGGTCACATGATCGAGTGCGAACGTCGGATTCGCTTTGAAGAAAAAACGCATCCTTCTTGCGATGATGCTTGATTTCGCGGTCGAGCTGTGAGGAGACGCTGGTTGCGGAATCGGCTTTCACCATTTCATGCGATTCCAGCACGGTCGGTTCGTCGGAAGAACGCAAGGCAAGCGTTTCCCTCACCTGATTCGCATTGTTGGCGACCACATTCGAACCATCCGCAGTATCAGCAGCAGTTGCAGCGTCATCTGCAACTTCGGTGGTATCTGCATTATCTGCAGATACCACAGCATCGCCGTCGGCAGCTACTGCAGTATCGCCATCGTTTACATCGTCGGAAATTTCCGCGCCGTCAGATGCGGCAATTTCGATATCTGCATTGTCATCGTCGTATACCACCGCAAAATCGATGGATTCAATGGAATCAGCGGAAGATGCGTCAGCTGCAATATCGTCAGTCGCAACATCATCGACGGTCTCGTTTGATGCGGTCTCGGCAGTCTCGTCGACCACGGTCTCGTCGAGGTTCTCGTTCTTATCATTCATGTTGTCGCTCATGCCTTCACCTCCGAGCGTTCCTCAAACAGTTGGTTCAGGTTGAAGCAGGCCACGCGCGCGAATGCCACGATGCCAAGCACCAGGCATGCGCCCAAGCCGTACCAGATCACGTTCCACACCGAAGCGGACGTCATCGACACAGCCTGCCCGCCGGCCCATGCGGTGCCGATCGGCTTCGCCAACAGCGCGCCCGCAACCAAACCGACAATCCAACCCCGGAACCGTCATCATGAACGTTTCCAGCATGAACTGCCATCCCAAACGGCCCTTGGTCACACCTGTGATCATCGCCATGCCGATCTCATCGCGGCGGCCGCCAATCGCAGCACATGCAATCAATGCCAGCAAAGCGATGCCACCGACAATCGTCACGGCAATCAGCATGATGCGCGCTGCCGAAGCGGCGGAATCAAGCGGCTCGATCGACTTCTTGTAAGCGGTAAGCGACGGCGAGGTGATCTCGTACGTCTTCGTGTCCAACTTGGCCTTCTTCACCAAGCGCACGAACGTGTTGTAGGTGGAAGGATTCGCCAGCGAGAAGATGATATTCAGATTCGGAATGGCCCATCCCGTGGCCTCCGTCGTGTCAAGCCCGTTCTTGGCGAAGTTGATATACGTCGTGTAGATCACGTTCTCACGATTGTCCTTTGCGTATTTCGCGTCGGAACCGTTGCCCTCAGGCACGTCGCTGTCGTATTCGTAAATGCCGCGCACGGTGAACGTGTATGTGTCGGAAGCCTTCGACGGATTGCCGACCGTCACCTTGTCTCCGACCTTGAGATTGTTCTTATCGGCCAGCGCCTGCGAAATGAGTACGCCGTCGCTCTGCGTCTTATAGCTCAGATGCTTGCCTTTGACTACCTTGTAGTAGCCGTAGTCGTTGATTTTCGCGGCGTCCAACGTGTAGAACGCCTGCAGGGTCAGGTTGCCGCCGGTCTTGTCTTCGCTGGTGTCGTTTTTCGCGGCGATCGCCTGCAACGACTTGCTTTCGCGCACCGGCACCGATGTTGCCAACGTGTAATTGAAGGTCACGTTGTTGCTCTGTGCGGCCGTTGCATACGTGCTGTACTTTTCCCACGTCAAATACTTGTCGGTATAGCTGGAATCGGCACCGTCGCGCTTGGCTTGTGTTTGCGCGTTCGGCCGAATCACCGCCGTGGCTTTTTGCGACTGGTATGTTTCATTATTGGCGGTGTCGTCGGCTCGAATCACTGCCAAGTCCACGGCAGCCGAGAAAGACACCAGTAGTGCGAGTAGGGCGATCAGCGCGGTGCGCCATTTGACGCGACCAAGCGCCGCCCATGCGTTCTTGAGAACGAACATGCGGTACTTCTCCAGTTCTCTGTTATAGCGCGCCGGCGCATGCCGACGTCAGCGTTGGCCGGGACGCGCGCTCCGCAGCAAGGCAGGCCCGTAGCGCATGATGCGTCCCGTGCAATCATCTTGTGCTTCCAACGTGATTGTTTTCTTGCGCAACACTGTTATACCCCTGCATGAAGTCTGAATGATTCCTGAAAAGTGATTCTAGAGAATAAGCGTTGAGCATGGTTGCGGCACTCGCTACGATGGAATCGATGACTTCCGAACAGATTACGAATACCGGTTCCGTGTCGGGCGATTGTGGCTCGGCTCAGGCTCGTGCGCGAACTCATGTGCAGGCTTATGTGCAGACTCAGGCTCGGCAGAATGGCTCGGCCAAGGATGGTTCGGCTACGAATGGTCCAGCCAGGAATGATTCGGCCAAGGGCGGTCCGTCCGGGCAGAAACATGGCCTGCAGCGGTGCCACGCGATGTTGCGTCCGGTGTCGCTCCGCGCGTTATTGCCGTGGCTTACGTCGATTATCGGCGTCGCGTCCGCACTATGCCTGGTGATTGCGTGGTTCCCCTCCACGGTGTGGAATACGCCGATCGTCAGCAGCGATGCCCCCGCGCATTACTATTTCATTCACCGTCTGCTTGACGAGGGATTGGGGGCGGCTCTGCATTTGTGGCCGCATGATTCGTTTTATCCGCCGTTGTTTCACATCTGTGCTTACCTTGTGATTAAGATCGCGGCGCTGTTCGGCGTGCAATGTTCGATCTACGCGGCATTCAATATCACGTGGATCATTGCTTCGGGCGTGATTTTCCCTGCCGGAATGCTGGTATTATGCAGGTATTTCCCGCAACGTTGGAATCGCGGTAATCCAATTTCCAATCCAATTTCACGTATTTCTCAAGCATCGTCTACGTCTGAATCGTCGTCCGTATCTGAATCGTCGAATATCTCGAATCAGCAGGTTCCGTCAGCCGGCAATCGGCAATATGACGCTGCTTCCGACGCTACTTTCGTTCTGCAGAATCTGATTGGACTGTTCGTGCCCGTGCTTGCCGTCAGCTCGGTGTGCCACCCGTACGGACTGCTGAATGCCGGTCCGCTGATCGCATTCGGTTTCGCCACGTCGCTGCTGCCGTTCCTCATCGCCGCCACATTGCGCTTGTTCGATGCGATCGCCGCGCGCGAGCATATAGCAAAATGGCTTGCGATCACTGCTGTCGCAGGCGTGGTTTGCCTCGTTGCGCACCCGCGTATCGCATTCACGTATGCTCTGATTCTGGTGCCGTTCATTGTGCTGCGCTTGCCGTGGAAGCTGATTCTTGGCGCGTTCATTGCCATGTGCGTCGGTGCGGTGGCGTTTGTGGCGTTGATGCTGACGTCGTTCAAATCGGACCGTTGGGCGAATCCCGATTCCTGGTTCCATAGCCATCAGCCGTCCAAGAATTTGTGGGAGTCGATTTCGTTCTGTCTCACGGATGGGCTTGACGGTTTTCCTGCGATTCTGTTCGCACTGTTGCTGATTGCGGGAACTGCGGCCGCTTTCGTTTGCGCTTCCCGCCGCGCGGCTGCGCGTGCTTCGGATTCGTTTTCGTCGGCTGCTTCCACTGTGGTTCCCGTGGCTTCTGCTGATGTCGATGTTGATGCTTCGACTTCTGATATTGCGGTTTCCGCCGCTGATTCCCCGGTTTCCGTTTCCTGTCCGCCACCTGCGTCGCACTCCAACGCCACTGATGCCGCGTCCGCGTCGTCCGAATCATCTCGACTTCGTCGCAACGATCGCCTGCGTGACGTGATCGCGTTGACGGCCGCATTCCTGCTGGTCGCGCTGGTGTATGTGTGCACGGTCACGCTGGTCGGCGCGTTGCCGAATATCATCAGCGCTCCGTGGTATCGCGATGAAACCGTATTATGACCATGCTTCCGCTGGTCGCGCTGCCGCTGCTTGTCATTGGAATCAACGCTCTTGCCGAATGCGTTTCCGCGTGCGCCGCATCCGCTTCTTTCGCTCCTTCTGCATCTTCCTTTTCCACGAAGAATAGTGCTTCTTCCGTTCCTTCCCCTTCTTCTGCGTCTGCTGTTTCTTCCGTGAAGAACGCTTCTTTCGCTTCCAATTGGATCGTCCTAATCGCCGTATTCCTTGTGATTGCGATACTTGCGGTTTCCGCGCAGATCGTATGCCCATCGCGTTCCGCGGCTCGCGACACGATCATCGCGCATTCCAGTCTGAACCAAAGCGACCCCAACGAGCAGCTCACCGAGCAAAAGATCGCTGTGCTGCGCAAGGTCACGGAACGTACGGGCACCCAGGCCACCATCATTTCCGATCCGTTGAACGGTTCGATGTATGCGGAGACGCTGTTCAACGCGAACATGTTGTATCCGATCATCAATGCGCGCACCGATGTGCCATCCGCTCCGTTCGGCAAAGTGGAGACCGCGTTTGCTTCCGGCGATGCGCAGCAGGTGCTCGGCACGGTATGTCCGCTGACCGACGCTCCGGAATACTTCCTTACGATGGGCGACCAGGCGCAGAGTCTGCAGTCATTCCCGTATCGCGCCCAGTACGATTCCTTCCACAATGAGGAATTGATTGATACGTATGTGGATGGCGGCACGTTGGTGAAGGTTGCCGATTATTCGCAATACGGCCAGGGTTGGGCCCTCTACCGTTTCGGTTGCACCGATTAATCGATTTTTGGCTGCGCTGCCTTGTTCTGCCGTCGCTTGCACGCGCATATGCAAAACCGCACTTTCGATCAGTTGGGATCTGAATGTGTTCAGGACAACGATCGGCGGTGCGGTTTCGTTTATCTGCTTTCTTCTGTTTCTCCTATTTCAGCTTTCGGCTGGGAGGTTTTCTCGGATGGGTTGGCTTGGGGGATGGGCCGTAAACGGATAGTGTGGTTGCGACACGCCCGGATGTTTGGTTTGCGGTGAGGTGTTTCAGGGTTTTTCCGACGGTCTTTGCTACGCGATGGGCGTCCGCAGCCCGTTTTTCCCGTGTTTTCGACACGCCGACACTTTCCAGTGTTTGCAAGGGTTCGCGTCTGTTTCGTCATGCTCGATTTGCGTGGAATGGGATTGTGCTGTAGGTTTACTCTGTCTGCG